>ERZ773258.76-NODE-76-length-115299-cov-12.464137_pt1 | contig 115299 bp, 100 predicted proteins | sample MGYA00511962_ERZ773258 | MGnify/ENA primary metagenome ERZ773258 (study PRJEB29015, sample SAMEA2737755) | human gut metagenome | biome: human gut; feature: human-associated habitat; material: faeces | place: China | collected 2012 ... | reverse complement strand
CGCGTCCCGCGGCGAGGGCGGCGGCTTCCATCTGGCGGCGGATTTCGGCGACGTTTTCGGCGATAGACATAAGAATTCTTCTTTCTGTTTAGATTGGGAACCGGAGTTTACACTGAAAAAAGGGCAACGGAAGGCTTATGCTCCGTTGCCCTTTTTGCGTCACGCAGTTGCGGCTGCGGCCTTCAGTGGTTTCATGGGGGCGAGGGTGGAGATGGCGTGCTTGTAGATCATCTGCTGCTTGCCATCGGATACCAGCACCACTACAAAGCTGTCGTAGCCCGTAATGACTCCCCGGAGCTGGAAGCCGTTCATCAGAAACAGGGTCACGGGAACCTTGTCCCGGCGAACCTCCTTCAAAATGGCTTCCTGTAAGTTGATCGCGTCAGACATATGGATACCTTCTTTCTCATATTCGGCAGACAAATACTCCCCAATAACTGCCGTTTTGGAAGCTCTGATTCCATCGGCGAGAGCTGACAGCGAGAGATTTTTCACCAGATGAAGGTATTGAAAGCGGAGGAATACTTTGTGTACCCGCAAGGGGTATGCCGCATCCGTAAGCCAGCTTACGCTGGCAACGGCTGCGCTATATTTCCCGCTTTTAATACCGCACAGCTGGTGAAAAAGATCCGCTGTTCAGCCGAAGACGATTGGATTCAGAGATTCCATAGGGTATCCACATCCTAACACGTTTCAGTTGTCAAAATCGCTCACAATCCGTCGAGCGTTTTCCAGAATTTCCCGCCCGGTGTCTCCGGTGTCCCGGATGAGCCAGTGAATGGCCTTGTTCCGGCGGAACCAGGTCAGCTGACGCTTGGCGTAGCGGCGGGAGGATTGGCGCACCTGATCGGCCGCTTCCTCTATTGTACACCGGCCGTCAAGAGCATCCACGAATTCCTTGTAGCCGATGGCCTGCATGGCGGTGGCCCTTTCGGGAATGCCGTCGGCAAGAAGCCCCCGGATTTCCTCCACAAGTCCCTGCTCAAGCATGAGACCGACCCGCAGATCAATACGGCGGTACAGCTCGCCCCGCTGGGCAAAGTCCAGCCCCAGCCAGAGGGGGGAATACCGGGGCGGAACGGCCTGGGTCTTCCGGTTGTGTTCCGTGATGGTCTCGCCGGTCTCCAGATAAACCTCCAGCGCCCGGAGGATACGCTTCCGGTCGGAAAGGTGCAGGCGCCGGGCGGCGTCGGGGTCTACGGCGCGCAGACGGGAAAGCATGGCCTCCATGCCCTCGGCGTCCGCCTGGGCTTCCAGCCGCTCCCGGACGCCGGTGGCGGGGAAGGGGGCGAAGGCGTTGCCCCGGATGAGAGCGTCCATGTATAGCCCGGTTCCCCCTGCGATCACGGCGGTTTTTCCCCGGGAAATGATGTCATCCACAATGGGGGCGGCCATCTCGCAGTAGCGGCTGACGGAAAAATCCTCCCATGGCTCGGCCACGTCAATCATGTGGTGGGGGATTCCCTGCATTTCCTCCAAGGTGGGCTTCGCGGTGCCGATGTCCATGTGTTTGTACACCTGCATGGAGTCGCAGGACACCACTTCGCCGTTTAATTCCTTCGCCAGTGTTGCGGCCAGTGCGGTTTTTCCCGAGGCCGTCGGCCCGGCAATGCAGATGATGTTGTTCATAAAAGTCTCCAAACAGGATATTATGTCCGCCTGAACTGTTTTTCCAGCTGCTTCTTGCTTAAAGAAACGCAGATGGGGCGGCCATGGGGGCAGTATTTCAGGTCTTCCCGGCGCATGACTTCCTTGGCCACGGCGAGAAGCTCCTGCTCGTCGTTGACCCATCCGGCCTTGATGGCGGCCTTGCAGGCCACCGTGTGCAGCAGCTCGTCCCGGACGGTATCCTTGCTTTCCCGCCTTCCGGCGAGAAGGTCGGCGGCAAGACTTTCCACAGCCTCGGCGGCGTCATCCGGGCTTAAATCCATGGGAATCTGCCGCAGGAGCACGGTGCTTTCGCCAAATTCCTCCACCGCAAAGCCCAGCTCGTCTAACATATCTGCGTTGGCGAGAAGTTCCCCGGTTGCGGCAGGGCTTAAGCGCACGGGGATGGGGGACAGCAGACTCTGGGCGCTGATTTTCTCGGGATGGGCTTTCAGCTTTTCAAAGAGAATGCGCTCGTGGGCGGCGTGCTTGTCGATGAGAAACGCGTCGTCTCCCTGCTCCACAATAATATAGGTGTTGTAAAGCTCGCCCACCATCCGCCACGGAATCTCGGCGGGCATGGGCAGCTGGGTCTGCTCCATTTCTTCCGGCTCTTCTTTTTTGGGGGGAGCGGGGGGAACAGGCACGGGTTTTTCTGCCTTGGGCGGGGTCTGGCTTGCCTGAACCTGGGGCAGCATTACAAACTCCCGCAGGGGCATATTGGCAGGACGCTCGATTTTTGCCGCCGTTGCCGCCGCCGCGGTTTGCTTCGGCTGGGGCGCGTCCTTTAGGGCGGTGGAGAAGGTTTTGTACTCCTGGGGCGTCATGGTGCGGAAAAAGCTGCCTTTGGGGGCGGGATTTTCCGGACGGGGCGGCATCTGGGGCGGAGTGGACGCTTTAACAGGCGTCTCAGGCGCAACCGGCGCGGCGGTCTCCCCGGCGGGTGTCCGGAACCGGATTTCGGGGCGGTCAGTCTGGGTGTTCAGCGCGCCCAATACGCCATAATGGACGCAGTCAAATACCGCCTTTTCCGACAGGAATTTTACCTCCGTCTTCGCCGGGTGGACATTCACGTCCACGGCGTTGGGCGGCAGGGTCAGATGCAGCACACAGGCGGGGAATTTCCCCACCATGATCTGGTTGCGGTAGGCTTCTTCCAAGGCGGAAACCAGCAGCTTGGATTTCACGGGGCGGTCGTTGACAAAAAAGGTTTGCAGACCCCGGCTGGGGCGGGCGTCGGTGGGCTTGGAGACGTAGCCGGTCAGGGTGTAGGATTCCCAACGGCTGTCCACCTTCACCATCCGGGCAAAATCCCGGCCATAGACGCAGTAGACTGCTGCCTGCAGGCCGCCGTTTCCCGGGGTGGAAAGCACCTGCTTGCCGTCCCGGAGGAACTGGATGGCCACCTCCGGGTGCGCCAGCGCCTGCATCTGCACGGCGGCGGTCACCCGGCTGCCCTCCACGGTATCGGATTTCATGAATTTCATCCGGGCGGGGGTGTTGAAAAAGAGGTCACGGACGATGATGGTCGTCCCTTCGGGACAGCCGATCTCGGTTTCCTCCAGAATTTTTCCCGCTTCCAGCTTTAATGACGTGCCGGACATGCTGCCCGCCGTCTTGGTCAGAAGATCAATGCGGCTGACGGAGGCGATGGCGGCCAATGCCTCGCCCCGGAAGCCCATGGTGCCGATGGCGGCCAGGTCTTCGGCGCAGCGGAGCTTGGAGGTGGCGTGGCGGAGAAAGGCCGTCCGGGCGTCCTCGGAGGACATACCGCAGCCGTTGTCTGTGACCCGGAGAAAGGTCATGCCGCCGTCCCGAATCTCCACGGTGACTTTGGACGCGCCCGCGTCCACCGCGTTTTCCAGCAGCTCCTTGACCACGGAGGCAGGGCGCTCCACCACCTCGCCGGCGGCGATCAGATTGGCAATATGGGGGGATAACTGAATGATTTTCGGCATAGTAGGTTCACCTCAGGCCGCCGATGGCGACCAGATTGATACAGGCGTGGATAATAATCGGCGCGAAAATGGTGTCGCTTTTGGTATACGCCCAGGCGAGGGAAAGTCCCGCCGGGAGGTATTGCAGCACCGCCATGACCAGCTCCAGGGGAGAATATTTTCCGATGTAGCCCAGGACATGGATGGCGGCAAAGGCGAGAATGGATACGACGTAAGCGACCCAATGGGATTTTCCGTAGAGGTTGCGGAAGATCAGTCCCCGGAAGACGCACTCCTCGGCGGGGGGAACCAGAATTACGGTACTGACGATCATGAGGTAGCGTCCGCTCCGGCTCATGGCGGAGATAACGGCGTCATTGTAGTTGGTAAAGCCGGGAACCAGCAGCCTGATCAGCCGCAGGGTCAGGAAATTGCAGGCATAGTAGGCGGCAAGCCCCAGAATAACAGCCTGACAGAAGTACGCTATGTGTTGGGTCGCCTGCCGGGCGCTGCGTCCTAAGAATTCGTGATAGATCAGAATTGTTGCCAGAAAATTGATAAGGTAGTAGGTAAAGTTCAGCTCCGTCTGGGTCAGCGGCTGGGAAAGCTGGGCGTTGACCCACCGGAGAATGGAGGGGAGCAGCACCAGCTGGAAAATAAAGTAGACGCCGCCTGCCACGGATTCCTGGGCAGTGGGACAGGCGGAGAGACTGCGGTTTCGTTTCATAGTTTAATCCAACATTTTCTTCAGTTTGTACAGCTCGTTCATGGCTTCGATGGGGGTCAGGGTCTCCACGGAAATGGCGCTGAGGGCGGCGACCACCTGCTGAGAGGTCAGATCCATCATACTGACCTGGTCTTCCGGCTCTTTCTGTGCCGCAGGAGTGGCCACGACGCCCTCACTTTCCAGCTCGGCGAGGATTTCTCTTGCACGGGTGATGACCGGGGCGGGGATGCCCGCCAGCTTGGCGACCTCGATGCCGTAGCTGTCGTCCGTTGCGCCGGGGACAATCTTCCGCAGGAAAATCATCTGTTCTCCCCGCTTTTTCACCGCAATGTTGTAGTTTTTCACATTGGGCAGCTTGTCTTCCAGGGTGGAAAGCTCATGGTAATGGGTGGCAAACAGGGTCTTTGCCCCAAGACGCTTGGGATTGGCGGCGTATTCCAGAACGGCGCGGGCGATGGCCATGCCGTCATAGGTGGAGGTGCCCCGGCCGATCTCGTCCAGAATCAGCAGACTGCGGGAGGTGGCGTATTTCAGAATGGTGGCGACCTCCGCCATCTCCACCATGAAGGTGGATTGACCGGAAGCCAGATCGTCGCTGGCACCGATGCGGGTAAACACCCGGTCGACCAGTCCGATTTTCGCGCTGCGGGCGGGGACGAAGGAACCCATCTGCGCCATGAGCACGATCAGTGCCACCTGACGCATATAGGTGGATTTACCCGCCATATTGGGGCCGGTGATGATGGACACCTGATTGTCCTCCGCGCCTAAGTGGGTGTCGTTGGGAACGAACAGGGAATCTTTCAGCATGGCCTCCACCACGGGATGGCGGCCGTTTTCAATGGTAATTTCCCGCCCCAGGGTGATTTCCGGACGGCAATAGCCCCGCTGCACAGCAACGGCGGCGAGGCTGCACAGGGTGTCTGCGGCGGCCACGGCGGCGGCGGTCTGCTGCACCCGGGCGGCCTGCTTGGCAAGGTACTCCCGAAGCTGGGTGAAAATCTGGTATTCCAGGGCGGTGAGCCGGTCTTTGGCGGTAAGCACCTGATTTTCCAGCTCCTTCAGCTCCTGGGTGATGTAGCGCTCGCAGTTGGCAAGGGTCTGCTTGCGGATATAATTTGCGGGTACCTGGTCGATAAAGGACTTGGACACCTCAATATAATAACCGAATACCCGGTTGAAGCCCACCTTCAGGGTGCGGATGCCGGTTTTTTCCCGTTCCGACGCCTCAATGGCGGCGATGGTGCCGCTGCCGCCCTCCATAATGTCCCGCAGACGGTCGGCTTCCTCGCTGGCGCCTTTGCGGATGATGCCGCCCTCCCGGATGGTCAGGGGGGGATCGTCCACAAGGGTGTTTTCAATGCGATCGGCGCAGTCCGTCAGGGGGTCGATGGCCGCTTCCAGCTTTTTAAGCAGGGGAGAGTCGCACTTTTGCAGCTGCGCCTTTACGTCTGGCAGCGCACGGAAGCCCCGGGCAAGTCCCAGCAAATCCCGGCAGTTGACGGTGCCGGTGACGATGCGGGTCTGCACCCGCTCTAAGTCGGTGACATCCCGCAGAGCCTCTTCCAGCTCGCCCCGGACGATGACATTGTCCGTCAGCTCCTCCACCGCGCCGTGGCGGCGGGTGATCTCCACCGGGTCAAGCAGGGGCTTTTCCAGCCAGGAGCGGAGCATCCGCCCGCCCATGGCGGTGTGGGTCTTGTCCAGCACCCACAGAAGGGTTCCCCGCTTTTCCTTGGAGCGCATGGTCTCCGTCAGCTCCAGATTCCGCCGGGCGTCCAAATCCAGCTCCATGAAGCGGCCGGTTGTATAATATTGCAGCTCCCGGATGTGGGCAAGATCGTTTTTTTGCAGGGTCAGAAGGGTTTGCAGCAGCGCGCCGCTGGCAATGACGGCGGCGGGCATTCCCGCAATGCCCATCTGGGAAAGGGTGGCGTGGAAGTGGTCTTCCAGCAGCGATTCCGCGCTTTCCAGTACGAACAGCTCCGGCTTTCCCTCACTGACGCAGCAGCTTAAGCGGCGGAAAACGGCGTCCTCAATGACCTCGCAGTCCACATTGGAACCGTAGCGGAGGATTTCGCTGGGGGCGAAACGACCAAGCTCGGAGGCCACGTTCTGGGCGTCGGAGCACACCGTGGTGAAAAACGCGCCGGTGGAAACGTCGCAGAAGGCAAGGCCGAATTTTCCGCTTTCGCCGTAGATGCAGCCGATGTAGTTGTTTTTGCTTTCGTCCAGCATACAGCTTTCGGTGACGGTGCCGGGGGTGATGATGCGGGTGATTTCCCGCTGCACCAGCCCCTTGGCGGTGGCAGGGTCTTCCATCTGCTCGCAGATGGCGACCTTGTAGCCCTTCTGCACCAGCCGGGCGATGTAGGAGTCCACGCTGTGGTAGGGGACGCCGCACATGGGCGTCTGTTCCTCCTTGGGCTTGCCTCGGTCACGGGTGGTCAGGGTGAGATCCAGCTCCCGGGCCGTCAGCTTGGCGTCCTCGTCAAACATCTCGTAAAAGTCGCCCAGGCGGAACATCAGAATGCAGTCCTTGTGCTGCTCCTTGATCTGCTGATATTGCCGCCGCATGGGGGTCAGTTCATTCGTTGCCTGTGCCATATGTTGATTCCGTCCTGTTCTATGTTTTTCAGCAGATATCCGCCGCTTTTCCGCTCAGGCTCCAGGTGGTGGCGGCGGTGATGGTGATATTCTGATAGGTGCCGATCATATCGTCCCGGCCGGGGAAGCGCACCAGGCGTCCGCCCTCGGTGCGGGCGGTAAGAAGGTCTTTGTCCCTGCCGTCCACCAGACAGCGAAGGGTTTTGCCAATGTAGGAATTGTGGATTTCCTCGGAGATGGCGTTCTGCACTGCACAGAGCCGGTCGAACCGGCGGTTTTTCTCCTCCTTTGGGGTCGGGTCGTCCATTTTGGCGGCGGGGGTGCCGGGACGGGGGGAGAAGATGAAGGTGAACAGACTGTCGTAATGCACGGACTGAATCAGGCTGATGGTTTCTTCAAATTCTTCCTCGGTTTCCCCGGGGAAGCCCACGATCACGTCGCTGGTCAGCACCAGATCGGGCATGACTTTCTTGGCGTAGGTCACCTTTTGCAGATAGGTCTCCCGGTCATAGTGGCGGTTCATGGCCTTCAGCACCCGGGAGGAGCCAGACTGGAAGGGAAGATGCAGCTGCTTCGCGATTTTGGGATACCGCGCCATGGTGTCGAACAGCTTCTCACTGGCGTCTCTGGGGTGGCTGGTCATGAAGCGGATGAGAAAATCCCCCGGAATCTGGGCAATGGCGGCCAGCAGGTCGGCAAAATCCATGCTGCAGCTTAAATCCTTGCCATAGGAGTTGACGTTCTGCCCAAGAAGGGTGATTTCCTTCGTGCCGCCCTCAATCAGCGCCCGGCACTCGGCGAGGATATCCTCCGGCTGGCGGCTGCGCTCCCGCCCCCGGACGTAGGGGACGATGCAGTAGGTGCAGAAATTGTTGCAGCCGTACATGATGGATACCCATGCTTTCAGCTTGGAATCCCGGACTTGCGGAATGCCCTCGGCGATGGAGCCGGGTTCGTCCTCAATGAAGAACTGCCGCTTTTTCCCGCTGAGGACATTCCACAGGATTTGGGGGAACTGCCACAGATGGTGGGTGGAAAACACGCCGTCCACGTGGGGATAGCTGTGCCGGACGCGGTCGGAAACCTTGGTTTCCCCCGCCATGCAGCCGCACAGGAAAATTTTCTGCTCCGGGTGGCGGCGCTTGGTGTGGGTCAGTGCGCCCAGATTGCCGAAAACCCGCTGCTCGGCGTGTTCCCGGATGGCGCAGGTGTTCATGATGACCACGTCCGCGCCCTCGGCGCTGCCGACAATGGCGTAGCCGCACTGGGCGAGAAAGCCTCGCAGCTTTTCGGAATCGGCCTCGTTCTGCTGGCAGCCGTAGGTCTCTACATAGGCGGTGGGAGTACGGCCTTTGGTCTGCCAGTAGGCGGCAACCTTATCACAGCAGGCGAACTGGGCGTCCAGCTCGGCCTGAGAAATGACGGTGGTTTTGGTGTTCATGTGGGAAATCCTCCAATGGATACTATCTCAATAGTAAATAATATCATTTTTCCCGGCCTTTTGCAAGAGCCAGTCGCGGAGAAATGCGATTTGCCGCATTCTGTCCATGGGGATTTGTAAATATTTTGTGTTCCGCTTGCATTCCGGGCATGTGCGTGGTAAACTAAGCGGGTATGATTGCCCGTTTTGAACGGAGAAAGAGGACATTTCATGGAAAAATGTAAGTTTTGTCAGGAAGAACTGACAGAGGGAAGCACCGTCTGCCCCCACTGTGGGAAGGACAATGCCCCGGAAACCGAAACGGTAACGCCCGCAGAGGAAGTCACCGAAGAAGCCGCTGTCCCGGAAGAAGCTGCTGCCGGGCAGACCGGAACGGAAACCCCCGTCGAGGAGGAAGCCGCCGATACGGCGGCGCAGCCCGTTTCCACGGAAGAAGTGCCGGTGGAAACAACCGCCGAGACTCCGGAAGCGCCCAAAACCGCGCCCTGGAAGATTGTCGCCGCCGTTGCTGCCGTGGTCGTCCTGATCGCCGCGCTGGCGGCGCTGGTCATCGGCGGTGTGAAGGGCGGAAAGACCCCCACCGAAACTACCGAACCGACCGTCGCTGCCGAAACAGCCGCGACGGAGACGCAGGTACCTGCTACAGTCCCCGCCGACGGCAATCCCGACGACGTGACCTGCAAGGGAACCTACACCGTCACCGACGAGGAGGCCGCCGCCGCGAAGGACGCCGTTGTGGCCACCATGGGTGACGAGCAGCTGACCAACGGCGAGCTTCAGGTGTACTATTGGAGCGTGGTCAACAGCATTCTCAGCTCCAACTATGGTTACAGCCTGATGTACCAGGGCTTGCTTGACTATTCTCAGCCGCTGGATACCCAGCTGTGCAGCGAGGACAGTAGCCTGACCTGGCAGCAGTTTTTCCTGGGCGAAGCCCTGAATTACTGGCAGATGTACCAGTCCCTTGCGCTGGAAGCGAAGAACGCCGGTATGGAAATGCCTGCGGAGGATCGGGAATACCTGGACGGCCTGGAGGCTTCTCTGGAAGAGACCGCCGCAAACTACGGCCTTTCCGGCATTGAAGAGCTGCTTTCGAAGAATGTGGGTCCCGGCGCGGGGCTGGAGGAATTTGCCGGTTTCCAGGAGCTTTACTACCAGGGAAAGCCCTACTACACCGCCGAGACGGAGAAGCTGGTGCCCACCCCGGAGGACCTGGAAGCCTACTACACCGAGAATGAAAGCTACTTCACCGGTAACGGCGTCACCAAGGACGGAACCTACGTCAGCGTCCGCCACATTCTGGTCAAGCCCGAGGGCGGCACCACGGGAGACGACGGCACCACCACCTATTCCGACGGGGAATGGGCGGATTGCGAGAAGAAGGCGCAGGAGATCCTGGACGAGTGGCTGGCGGGGGACGCCACCGAGGATTCCTTCGCGGCTCTGGCGGAGGAAAAGTCCGAGGATCCCGGCTCCAGCACCAACGGCGGTCTGTACGAGAACGTCGCGAAGGGTCAGATGGTGGAACCCTTTGAAGATTGGTGCTTTGACGAAAGTCGCGCCGCCGGTGACTACGGTCTGGTGAAGACCAAATATGGCTACCACATTATGTACTATGTGAGCAGCACCCCCATCTGGGAGACCTATGCGAAGTCCGGCTGGGTCAATGAAAAGACGAATGCGTTCATCAAGAAACTGGCGGAGGATCACCCCATGGAGGTCGATTACAGCGCCATCCAGCTTGGCTATGTAAATCTGGGAGCCTGATAAGTCAAAACACGAGACGGCGTGGCTATGCCACGCCGTTTTCTGCGCTAATTTTGTCCACCGGCATTTCTTTCCGTATTATTTGGGTGTAAGGCCCTTACAGACAAAGGAGTGAATCACTTGGAAGATACGCAGATCGTTGCGCTGTTCTTTGCCCGGTCTGAGGAAGCAATTTCGGAAACGTCCAAGAAATACGGGAGATATTTGAAAACCATTGCCGGTAATGTTCTTCCCAGCTCTGAGGATGTGGAAGAAATCCTCAACGATGTATATTTGGCCGCCTGGAATTCGATTCCCCCGAACCGCCCGCCGGTGCTGAAATACTACCTGTCCCGAATCGTCCGGAATCTGAGCTTCAAGAGAATAGAGTATCTGACCGCCGAAAAGCGGGGCGGAAACGCCGATATCCTATTACAGGAGCTGGAAGACTGCATTCCGGACACCCGCAGGAATATGCAGGAGGTGCTGGAAGCGAAGGAGCTGGGACAGCTGGTGAACCGTTTCCTCGGCACACTGCATCCGGATGACCGCAGATTGTTTCTTGCCCGGTATTATTACGCCATGACGGCGCCGCAGCTGGCGGAAAAATACGGCGGCTCTGCCCGTCAGGTGAAATACCGGCTGGAAAAAATGCGGAAGGAACTGAAACACACGCTTCAGAAGGAAGGAATATGTTTATGAAAGCAACGGATTTGAACAGGGCGCTGAACTATGTGGACGATGCGTATCTCATGGAAGCTGACACTCCGGATAAGGAGATCAAGACGATGAAAACCAAAAAAAGAGCCATTCGGATTCTCATTGCGGCGGCGCTGATCGGCCTGCTTACCGTCACGGCCTACGCCGCAGAGATGCTTCCCATTCACAAGCTGGAATCCGGAAAAACAAAGCACTATGAAAGCTACTCGGATGTAGATCGGGCAATCGCTCAGGTCGGCTTGGAGGTTTCGGTGCCGGAGGAATTTGAAAACGGCTTCCGATTCCAGGGCGTGGACGTCGGTCAGACGATCGGCAAGGACGCTAGGGACGAAAAGGTTCTTACCTACCGGCAGCTCAGCGTTTCCTATGAGAATCCCCAGGGTCAGGAGCTGACGCTCCTCATAAGGGCGGACATGAAGGAGGTTTCCGAAACCGAGAGCATTCCGTCCATCAGCAGAACGGTCGATACGATCGCGGCAAGATACTATCTGGATCACTATAAGTTTGTGCCGGGTGACTACAAGCTCTCCGAAGCCGAGGAAGAATGGGCAAAACAGCCTAATAACTATGTTACCTATGGCTCCGATACGGTGCAGGAAAGGGACGTAGCGTTCCTGTGCTGGACGGAGGACGGCATTTGCTACAGCCTCCTGGATCAGAACATTCTGAATCCGGATACTCTGTTCGCAATGGCAGGGGACCTGATTCAGCAGTAAAGGCAGATAAAAACAAAACCGGCATCCCACTTTCTGTGGGATGCCGGTTTGTGCTATCAGGAAAATCACCAATCCGCCCGAAGGTCTTTTGCCAGAGGGAGCGTGTGGAATATTTCTGCTGTGATGGATTTGTAGGCATTCACATCCGTGGTTTTCCGCAGCTGCTTTCCCAGCTTTTCGCTGCCCTCAAAACGGCGCAGGAGGTAAAACCAGTTCTCCTTCAGACGGAACATGGCGTTCCGGGCGCCGCCGAAATCCCGGGTGTAGACTTCCAGCAGCTCGCCGATAAAGCTTTCCAGCGCCGCCGCGGTGGTGCCGTCGGGGGTGAGCATTCCGGGGTCGCCGATCAGTCCCCGGCCGATCATTACGGAATCCACCTGGGGGTAATTCTTCACAAATTCCCGGATTTGGGCGGGAGTACACAGATTTCCGTTGTAGCAGAGTGGGATTTTGCTGTTTTCCACGGCGTAGTCAAACCAGTCAAAATGAATGGGGCTGCTGTAAAATTCCTGCCGTACCCTTGGATGGACGGTCAGCTCCCGGATGGGATAGCGGTTGAAAATGTCCAGCAGCGCCGGAAATTCCTCCGGCAACTGCATTCCCAGCCGGGTTTTTACGGAAACGGCAATGGGACACTTGGAAAAAACGGCGTCCAGAAACCGGTCGAGATCTTCCGGGTCTGCCAGCATCCCTGACCCCTTGCCCTTGGCGGTGACTGTCCCGGAGGGACAGCCCAGATTGAGGTTGACCTCGTCATAGCCCCGGCCGCGGATGACCTCCGACGCCCAGAGAAAATCCTCCGGCACCTTGGTCAGCACCTGAGGGACGGCGGCAAAGTCCACGCTGTCCGCTTCCGGCAATTCCCGGCTTTCCCGTTGGGTAAGCTGGCGGTGGACGGTGGGGGAGAAGAAGGGCATATAATACCGGTCAACCCCGGGGAAATACTTGTGGTGAAGACGGCGGTAAACGCTGTCCGTCAGCCCCTCCATGGGGGCAAAATAGTAGCGCATAGGCGTTCTCCAAGGATGTACACAAATGCAGAATGAAGCACTTTGGGGCGGGAAATCGCCCCGAAAGAAGCCTTCATTCTGCATTTTATATTTCATCAAATTTCCATAATCACGGGCAAAATCATGGGATTGCGCTTGGTGGTCTTATAGAGGTAGCCGCTCAGGTCGTTCTTGATGGCGGACTTGATGGCCGACCAATCCCGCACCCGCTTGCGCTGGCAGCGGTCGATGGCCTCCATGGCGACCTCCTTCAATTCGTCCATCAGTTCTTCGGACTCCTTGACGTAGATAAAGCCCCGGGTGATGATGTCCGGGCCGGTGATGACGCTGCCGTCCTCGCTGCTCAGGTTCACGCACACCACGATCATGCCGTCCTCGGCAAGGTGCTTGCGATCCCGCAGCACCACGCTGCCCACGTCGCCAACGCCGCTGCCGTCCACAAACACCCGCCCGGCAGGGACGGTGCCGTTGACCTTGCAGGTCTTGCCGGTGAACTCGAAGACGGTGCCGATTTCGCCGATGTGAATGTTCCGGGGGTTCATGCCCATGGACTGCGCCAGCTTGGCGTGGAGCTGCAAGTGCCGCTGCTCGCCGTGAGCGGGGATGAAGAACTTGGGCTTTACCAGTCCGTGGACGATTTTCAGCTCCTCCTGACAGGCGTGGCCGGAGACGTGAAGACCCTCGCTCTTTTCATACACCACATCCGCACCCTTGCGGTACAGCTCGTTGATGATGTTGCTGATGGACTTTTCGTTGCCGGGAATGGCGGAGGCGGAAATGATGATCCGGTCGCCGGCGGTGATGTCCACCTGCTTGTGGGTGCTGAACGCCATCCGGTACAGGGCGGACATGTTCTCACCCTGAGAGCCGGTGGAGACGATGACGATTTTGTTCTTGGGAAGGCTCTTGATGGAAGCCAAATCCACGATGGTTCCCGGCTTCACCTTCAGATAGCCCAGCTCCTGGGCGACCTTCAGCATGTTCTCCATGCTCCGGCCGGAGACGGCCACCTTGCGGCCATAGCGCTGGGCGGTGGAGAGGATGGACTGAATGCGGTGCATGTTGGAGGCAAAGGTGGTGACGATGATCCGCTGGTCGCAGTTGCGGAACTGCCGGTCAAGGCTGTCGGCGACCACGTTTTCGCTGGGGGTGTAGCCCTGCCGCTCCACGTTGGTGGAGTCTGCCAGCATCGCCAGTACGCCCTGATTTCCCAGCTCGCCCAGCCGCGCCAGGTCCATCATGCCGTCGTGGGAGGTGGGGTCAATCTTGAAGTCGCCGGTGAATATCACCGTACCCACGGGTGTGCGGATGGCGAAGGCCACCGCGTCGGGGATGGAGTGGTTCACGTGGATGAACTCCACGGTGAAGCATCCTGCCTTCACCACGTCACCGGGCTTGTGGGTGACGAGCTTGACCTTGTCCGCCAGCCGGTGCTCCTCCAGCTTCAGCTTGATCAGACCGCAGGTCATGGAGGTACTGTGGATGGGGCAGTTCACGTCCCGCATGGCGTATGGGATGGAACCGATGTGGTCTTCGTGGCCGTGGGTGATGAACATGCCCCGCAGCTTTTTCTGGTTGGCCACAAGATAGGTAAAATCGGGGATGACCAGATCGACGCCGTACATGTCCTCCTCCGGGAAGCCCACGCCGCAGTCGACCACGATCATATCTTTTCCGTATTCCAGGACGGTACAGTTCTTGCCGATCTCGTCAAGGCCGCCCAGAGGAATAATTTTCAGTTTTTCTGCCAATTTAGATGATAACTCCTTTCAAAATGTACATGGAAATGCCATAGAGGCACAACAAGCAGGCAGCCGCTTTCCTCAGAATCCGACCCCGAATCGCCGTTTCCTTGAAAAAACGCCTGCAATGTTTTTTTCTTTGCGGGAAGCGCGTCCGCGTTTCCCCAATGCCCGGGTAAAGCCCGTCCCCGGCGCTGGCAGATATAGTATAACACAGTTTCGGGAAAAAGTATACAATTTTTTTGCGGTCTTTTTTACGGATTTGACGGAAAAAGAGTTGCACCTTTTGGCTGGATTTGCTATAATATCGGGTATAGTATGGATATCTGTGGCTGGTCGCAGCCGGAAGGAGGACGTTTGGCAGTGAATCGAAAGCTGGGAAGACTGCTCAGACCCGGGATGGGTGCATACTTTTTCGTGATGGCCGCTTTCTGCGCCGCGGCGCTGCTGGTGGGGCATTACTGGCTGGCCGCCGGGGAAATGGCGGTGACGGTGGTCACGTTCCTACTGTACGTTCTGGACAGGACACGCCGGGAGCGGAAAATTCAGCAGTATATCCAGTCCGCTTCCAATACCCTGGAGGCATCCAGCGGCGGGGAAGCGCCCCTGCCTGCGGTGATGGTTCGTCTGGGGGACGGAGACATCGTCTGGGGCAACCACCGCTTCAGCGAGCTGACGGGGTACGCCGACACCATGACCCAGCTGCGGCTGGAGGAGGTGCTGCCCGACTTCACCCTGGACTGGCTCACCGCCGGAAAAACGGAAAGCCCCCATGACGCGATTCTGGGCAACCGCCGTTACCGGGTATACGGAACCACCATCCGGGCGGAGGACAACCGGGGCACCATGCTGGGCGTGCTGTATTTTTCCGACCTGACGGAGCTGTATCAGGTGCGGGACGAGTATATCCGCTCCCGGCCTGTGGTTGCCATCATTCTCATTGATAACTACGAGGAACTGACCAAAAACCTGACGGAAAGCGCCATTTCCTCTCTGAACGCCAAGCTGAACGAAACCATCACCCGGTGGACGGAGGGCTACAGCGGCCTGCTTCGCCGGTTGGAGCGCAACCGTTTCCTGTTCATTTTCGAGAAGCGGGACTTAGAACGGGCGAAGGAAAACAAGTTCTCCCTGCTGGAAGACATTCACGAGATCGTCAATTCCTCCGGCCTGCCCGCCTCCATTTCCATCGGCCTGGGCGTGGACGGAGAGAGCTTCGAGGAAAGCTATGACTTTGCCGCCCTGGGCATCGAGATGGCGCTGAGCCGTGGCGGCGATCAGGCGGTCATCAAGGATCGGGTCAACTTCAATTTCTACGGCGGACGGAACCGGGAAGCGGATTACCGCAGCAAGGTGCGCTCCCGTGTGACGGCCAATTCTCTGATGGAGCTGATCGGTCAGAGCGGCCGGGTGTTCATCATGGGACACAAAAACGCCGACCTGGACGCCGTGGGCGCGGCCATGGGCATCAGCTGCCTGTGCCGGAAAAAAGGCAAGAAGGCCAATATCGTCATCGATCTGGAAAACAACGCCGCCGAGAAGCTGATCGAGGAAATCCAGGCGGTTCCGGAATACCGGGATGTGTTCGTGTCCGGCCAGGACGCCCTGCTGATGGCGGACAACCGGAGTATCCTCGTGGTGGTGGACACCAACCGGCCGGATCAGGTGGAGTGCAGACCGCTGCTTGAAGCCATTTCCAAGGTCTGCGTGGTAGACCATCACCGCCGGGCGGCGGATTATATCAACCCCGTGGTGGTCAACCTGCATGAGCCATACGCCTCCTCGGCGGCGGAGCTGGTGACGGAGGTGCTCATGTACGCCGTGGAGAAGAAGGACGTTCTGCCCATCGAAGCGGAAAGCCTTATGGCGGGCATCTGCCTGGACACCAAGTTCTTCAACGTCCGTACCGGCGAGCGTACCTTTGAGGCCGCGGCCGTTCTGCGCCGTCTGGGCGCGGACACCACGGAGGTCAAGAAGCTGATGCAGAACGACTTCCAGGACACCATGGCGAAGTATCAGATCATCAAATCCTCCCGCCTGTACCGGCAGGAGATCGCCATTGCGGCGCTGAACACCCCCACGACCCGGGTGCTGGCAGCCCAGGCGGCGGACGAGCTATTAAATATTTCCGGCATCACCGCCTCCTTTGTCCTTTATCCGGACGGAGATCAGGTGATCATCTCCGCCCGAAGCATCGGCAGCGCCAACGTCCAGATGATTCTGGAACCTCTGGGCGGCGGCGGCAACACCGCTACGGCCGGTGCGCAGATGAAGGACATCACCGTCAAGGATGCCCTGGACGAGCTGGTGGCGTCTATTGATAAATTCTACGAAGAATAAACCAGGCCAAACGCCGTTTTAACGGCTGTTTGGCGTACATATCATACCGATTAAGGAGACTGTTACAATGAAAGTAATTCTGCTGCAAGATGTAAAAGGAAAGGGCAAAAAGGGACAGATGATCGAGGTTTCCGACGGCTACGCCCGGAACTACATGCTGCCCCGGAAGCTGGCCACGGAGGCGACTCCTGACGCCGTGAACACCATGCGCATGAACGACAAAGCCAATCAGGAGCGTATTGCCCGGGAAAAGGCCGAGGCCATGGAGACCGCCGGAAAGCTGCGGGAGATGACCGTTACCGTGGCCGCCAAGGGCGGCGGCGCGGGACGTCTCTTCGGCTCCGTGACCAATCAGGAAATCGCCGACGCTCTGGCCAAGACCGGCATCAAGCTGGACAAGCGGAAGATCACCATTGCCGAGCCCATCAAGAATGTGGGTACGTACACCGTTACCTGCAAGCTGGGCTATGAGATTTCCGCGCCGCTGACGGTGAAGATCGTCGAAGCGTAAGATTCGGTAGCATACCATTCTATAGAGAAAGGAGAATTTGCCATGGATGAGGAACTTCTGTCCCGGCAGCAGCCCCAGTCTTTGGAGGCGGAGCAGGCGGTTCTGGGTTCCATTCTCATCGACAGCCGGTGCATTACGGATGTGGTGGGCATTGTGAAGCCGGAGGACTTTTACCTACAGCAGAACCGGGAGATTTATGAAGCCATCTATACCATGTTCAATTTCTCCCAGACCATTGACCCGGTCACGGTGCTGGACAAGCTGAAGGAGCTGGGCTACTACCACGACAATTCCCGGGACTACATCCTCCAATTGATGGAGATCACCCCCACCGCCGCCAATGTGGCGCGCTATGCGGCCATTGTTCAGGAAAAATCCATGCTTCGGGGACTGAATCAGGCCGCGAAGGACATTCAGCAGATGGTGTCGGAAGAGGTGGGAACCCCCGCCGAGATGCTGGAATCTGCGGAAAAGAAAATTTACGCCCTGCGCAAGGGCGAGCGGGGCGACTCTCTGGAGCACATCGGCACGACGCTGCACAAGGTGTTTGACCGCCTGACGGAGCTGAGCCAGTCGGACTCCCTGATCCCCGGCCTGTCCACCGGCCTGCGGGATCTGGACACCCGGATCAACGGACTGAACAAGTCTGACCTTCTGCTCATCGCCGCTCGGCCTGCTATGGGTAAATCCGCCTTTGCGCTGAACATCGGCGTCAGTGTAGCAAAAAAATACAAGAAGACCGTGGCTATTTTCAACCTGGAAATGTCCCGGGAGCAGCTGGCCATGCGTCTGCTTGCCAGCGAGGGCTTCGTGGAGCTGCAAAAGCTGGCCACGGGCAAGCTCAGCGAGGACGAGTGGAGCAAGCTGTGCATCGCCTCCGCCGCCCTGAGCCAGACGGATATTCGTATTGACGACAATCCCTCCGTCACCGTGGCGGATATCAACGCCAAGTGCCGCCGCCTGGACAATCTGGGGCTGGTCATCATCGACTATTTACAGCTGATGCAGGGTTCCGGCTACGGCAAGAACAGCGACAACCGTGTTACCGTGGTGGGCGAAATCTCCCGCTCCCTGAAAATCATGGCGAAGGAGCTGGATGTTCCGGTGATCTGCCTGAGCCAGCTGTCCCGTGCGGTGGAGAGCCGCACCGACAAGCGGCCGATTCTGTCCGACCTCCGGGAATCCGGCGCCATCGAGCAGGACGCCGACTCGGTGATGTTCCTGTACCGGGACGAATATTATCACGAAAACACCGAGGACAAGGGCGTGGCGGAGTGCATCGTCGCCAAGAACCGTCACGGCGAAACCGGCGCGGTGAAGATGCAGTGGATCGGCCAGTACCAGACCTTTGCCGACCGGGAGTGGAAACATGCGGAATAAGCTCTTGCGGATGATCCGGCAGTATGATATGATGGCGCCGGGAGATACGGTCATCTGCGCCGTCTCCGGCGGGGCGGATTCCGTGGCGCTCCTGTTTGCCCTGTATCTGCTGAAGGACAAGCTGGACATCCGTCTGGAAGCCGCCCATTTTAACCACCATCTCCGTGGGGAAGAATCCGACGGGGACGAGGCCTTTGTCCGGGAATTCTGCGGACGCTATGACATCCCCCTGTATGTGGGTTCGGCGGAGGTTCGTCCGGGAAAAAAGGGGCTGGAAGCCGCCGCCCGGGATGCCCGGTATGCCTTTCTTCGGAGCCTGGACGGGAAAATCGCCACCGCCCACACCGCTGACGACAACGCCGAGACGGTGATCATGCGCATGATCCGCGGCACTGGTCTGAAAGGGCTGGGCGCCATCGCCCCGGTCAGCGGGAATGTCATCCGCCCCATGCTGCTGATAAACCGGCAGGAGGTGGAGGAATTTCTGCTTGCCTGGGGGCTTCCTCACCGGGAGGACAGCTCCAACGCTTCTGATGCCTTTCTGCGAAATCGTATCCGTCACACCGTAATGCCTCTGCTGAAATCGGAAAATCCCCGATTGGCGGAGAATCTTTCTCTGATGGCGCTGCGGCTGCGGGAGGACGAGGATTTTCTTGCTGCGCAGTCGGATTTTTCGGTTTTGCCCGGGGTGCAGACGCTGAAAGCCATGCCGAAAGCCCAGCGCAGCCGCTGCATTGAGCAGTTTTTGAAGGACAGCGGCGTGAAGGAGCCGGAGGATCCCCATATTTCCGCGGTGGAAGGGCTGCTGTTTTCCGACAGACCCTCCGCGCGGGTCAATTTACCCGGCAGCGTAACGGTGAGCAGACAGTATGACCGCCTGGAAGCCCGGACGCGCAAGCCCTGCCCGGAGCCGGTGGTACTGGCCTGTCCCGGGGAAACGGTTTACGGAGACTACCGCGTGACCTGCGCCCCGGCGGACAAAATCGTCAACACGCCGGACACCTTTACGGTTCGTCCCGTCGGGACGATGACCCTTCGTCCCCGGGAAAGCGGGGACACTATCCGCCTGAGCGGCGGAACCAAAAGCCTCAAAAAGCTGTTCATCGACCGGAAAATTCCCGCGGCTTTGCGGGAGCGGATTCCCGTACTGTGTGACGAACAGGGAATTTTGGGCGTATATTCCATTGGCGTTCACGCCGACCGCGCCGCCGGGGAGCTTCCTGCCGTGACTGTCCGATTCGACAAAGATATCGCAGAAAACAGCGCCGATCAGGCGTACAAATAGAATGAAATACACAGCATAAGGGAGAAAAAGCTATGGAAAAGGATATTCAGGAGATTCTGCTGACCGAGGAGCAAATCAAGACCCGAATCACGGAGCTGGGCAAAGAGCTGACGGCGGACTACGCGGGGAAGGATCCCATCATCGTCGGCGTCCTCAAGGGCGTCGTGGTGTTTTACGCGGACATGATCCGGGAGATCAGAACCCACTGCCAGATGGATTTTATGTGGATTTCCTCCTACGCCGGAACCAATTCCACCGGAAAGATGGAGGTCAAGCGGGATATCTCTTCGGATATCAGAGGTCGCCATGTGCTGATTCTGGAGGACATCTATGACACCGGCAATTCTCTGGACTTTACCTACCGGCATCTGATGTCCCGGGAGCCTGCGTCCCTGAAAATCTGCACGCTGCTGGATAAGCCTGAGCGCCGCCGCCCCGGCATCACTCTGAAGCCTGACTATGTTGGCTTTACCATTCCCAACGCCTTTGTGGTGGGCTATGGCCTTGACTACAATGAACACTACCGGAATTTGCCCTATGTTGGCGTGCTGAAGCCGGAAGCCTATGAAAAATAAGGAGTAATCCCAAATTGAAAAGAACGAGATGGATCCCGCTCATTGTGTATGTCGCGCTGATGGCGGCATTCCTGGGCTGGATCAGTAACCTGTTTACCACCACCCAGGACAGCCTGCCCTACTCCACGGTGGTTGAACTGTTCCGCAAGGAGCAGGTGCGCCAGTTTGTGGTGGAGGATCAGACCATTACGATGGAGCTGAACAAACCCTATAACGGTCAGACCACCATCACCGCGCCGCTGGCCGACCCGGAGAGCTTCCGGCAGGAGATGCACGACCTTCTCACGGAACAGACGGAATCCGGTGTACTGGAAAGCTACAATTTTGTCCCGGACAGGGGCTTTTCGCCTTATACCCTGATCCTCCCGCTGCTGGTGGTCGGGGTGGTATTGCTGTTCATCTGGGCGCTGCTGATGGGGCGCATGAGCAGCGCCGGGAATCCCATGAGCGGGTTCAGCAAAGCCCGGACGGTTCTGGGGGTTCCCGGAGACAAAAAAGTGACCTTTGACGACGTGGCAGGCGCGGACGAGGAGAAGGAAGAGCTTCAGGAAATCGTGGATTTTCTGAAAAATCCCGAGAAGTTTACCGAGATCGGCGCACGGATCCCCCACGGTCTTCTGCTGGTGGGGCCTCCCGGCACGGGCAAGACACTGCTGGCTCGTGCCGTCGCGGGAGAGGCGGGGGTGCAGTTTCTGTCCATTTCCGGCTCGGATTTCGTGGAAATGTACGTGGGCGTCGGCGCCGGACGTGTCCGGGATTTGTTTGAACAGGCGAGGAAAATCGCCCCTGCCATCGTGTTCATCGACGAGATCGACGCCGTCGGCCGCAAGCGCGGCTCCGGTCTGGGCGGCGGTCACGACGAAAAGGAGCAGACGTTGAACCAGCTGCTGGTGGAAATGGACGGCTTCACCCGTTCGGAGGGCGTAATCGTTCTGGCGGCCACCAACCGGCCGGACATTCTGGATCCGGCACTGCTGCGCCCCGGCCGCTTTGACCGGCAGATTCATGTGGGTCGTCCGGATGTGAAGGGGCGGGAGGAAATTCTGAAGGTTCACGCCAAGGACAAAAAGCTGGACGCCTCGGTGAATCTGAAAACCGTTGCCCGCTCTACCGCCGGATTTACCGGCGCCGACCTGAGCAACCTCCTCAACGAAGCGGCGATTCTGGCAGCCAGAGCGAACCGCCCGGTGCTGACCATGGAGGACATGAACGAGGCGCTGATGAAGATTACAGCAGGCCCCGCGAAAAAGAGCCGCGTTCAGACCCGGAAGGATTTGAAGGAGACGGCTGTTCACGAAGCCGGCCATGCCGTCGCCATGTACAACCTGCCCACCCATGACCCGGTGCGGCAGATCACCATCGTTCCCCGGGGGCAGTCCTTGGGCGCGACCTGGTACCTGCCCAAGGACGATTCCTCCAACCTGACCCGCAACGAGATGTACGAGCAGATCGTGTCGCTGCTGGGCGGGCGTGTGGCGGAAGCCCTGTTCCTAGGGGACATCTCTGTGGGCGCGTCCAACGACATTGACCGGGCAACCAAGCTGGCGAAGGACATGGTCGCCCGTTACGGCATGTGCGAAAAGCTGGGTACGGTGTCCTATCTGGACGGCGGAGAAGTGTTCATCGGCCGGGACTACCAGACCACGAAGAGCTATTCCGAGAAGATCGCCGGAACCATCGACGACGAGGTCAAGGCGCTGATCGACAAGGCCTACGACCACTGCAAGCAGATTCTCACGGACAACAGCGACAAACTGCACAAGGTCGTGGACTTCCTTCTGGAGAAGGAGACCATGACCGGTGAGCAGTTTGAAGCGGTCATGCAGGGCAGGGAAGTGGAAGATGCTTCTTCCACCTCCATGTTCGACGGCTTTGAGGACGGCGCAGAAGACCCGAAGAACGCTGAAGAATAACTGCCACAACATTTTTCCAAATACTACCAAAAAACAGATTTCCCCGGTATCCATTCGGATACCGGGGAAATTGCTTTATAGTTTGGAAGCAACGCTCTTTCTGACCAGGGCGCGGTGAAGCTTGGCTTCTGCCAGACGCAGGTCGGTGTCGGAGGCGTTCTTGTCGTGGAGAACCTTCTCTGCCTTTTCACGGGCGGCCTCCGCACGGGCGACGTCAATTTTGTCCGCCCACTCAAAGGTGGTGGGGACTAAGGTCACTTCGCCCTTCGACACGCTGACCATGCCGCCGATGCACGCCGCCGTCCGGCGCTGTCCGCCGGATACGATGACGGCCCGCCCCATACCCAGGGGGGCAACATAGTTCATGTGACGGGCGAGAATGCCGATGTCGCCGTTGATGGTGCGAACCAGCAGCTCCTCTGCCTGACCGTCGTAAATCAGGCCGTCGGGCGTGACGATTTTCAAGTGGAAGGGTGTCATGCCTTCTCACCGCCCCGGTACTTGGCAACCACGTCGTCGATGGAGCCGGCGAACAGGAAGTAGGATTCGGGAATGTCGTCATATTTACCCGCAATGATTTCCTGGAAGGAGCGGATGGTTTCCTTCAGGGGGACGTACTTGCCCTGGTAGCCGGTGAACTGCTCGGCAACATGGAAGGGCTGGCTGAGGAAGCGCTGCACCTTACGGGCGCGGTTGACCGTCAGCTTGTCCTCTTCGGAAAGCTCGTCCATACCCATGATGGCGATGATGTCCTGCAGCTCCTTGTAGCGCTGGAGGATGCTCTGCACGGCACGGGCAGTCTCGTAATGCTCCTGACCGACGATTTCGGGGGTCAGGATACGGGAAGTGGAATCCAGAGGATCCACGGCGGGGTAAATGCCCAGAGAGGAAATGCCGCGGTCAAGAACCGTTGTGGCGTCCAGGTGGGCGAAGGTGGTAGCGGGGGCGGGGTCGGTCAGGTCGTCGGCGGGAACGTAGACGGCCTGAACGGAGGTGATGGAGCCTTCCTTGGTAGAGGTGATGCGCTCCTGCAATGCGCCCATTTCCGTTGCCAGCGTGGGCTGATAGCCGACGGCGGAGGGCATACGGCCAAGCAGTGCGGAAACCTCGGAACCGGCCTGAGTGAAACGGAAGATGTTGTCAATGAACAGCAGCACGTCCTGATGCTTCACATCACGGAAATACTCTGCCATGGTCAGGCCGGACAGACCGACACGCATACGGGCTCCTGGCGGCTCGTTCATCTGACCGAAGACCATGGCGGTCTTGGAAATAACGCCGGACTCGGTCATTTCGTTGTACAGGTCGTTGCCCTCACGGGTACGCTCGCCAACGCCGGTGAAAACGGAATAGCCGTTGTGGGCAGTGGCGATGTTGTAGATCAGCTCCTGAATCAGAACGGTCTTGCCAACGCCTGCGCCGCCGAACAGACCGATCTTACCGCCCTTGGCATAGGGGCAAATCAGGTCGATGACCTTGATGCCGGTTTCCAGAATCTCGGTAGCGGGCTGCTGCTCCTCGTAGGAAGGAGCGGGACGGTGGATGGGCCAGCGCTCGACGCCCTGTACAGGGGGCTTATTGTCAATGGGCTGACCCAGCAGGTTAAATACACGACCCAGGCACTCTTCGCCAACGGGAACGGAAATGGGCGCGCCGGTGTCGGTGGCCTCAGTGCCGCGCTGCAGGCCGTCCGTGGAGGACATGGCGACGCAGCGAACCACATTGTCGCCGATGTGCTGGGCGACCTCCGCCACGATGGTATGCTCGCCGTTGGGAATCTCGATGGCGCTGAGCAGCCCGGGCAGCTGGTCGTCAGCGAAACGGATGTCAAGAACAGGACCCATGACCTGGATCACAGTTCCTTTGTTTTTGGCCATTGGGAATTCAACTCCTTCTGCTGAAATATTCGCGGAACCCAACGCGGGGGAAATATCCACTTTTACCCAAAATTCCGGGCTTAACCGACATCAGATACCGCAAATTCGTAACTTCTGGGGATTGGGCGATCGGAATGCCGCCCCTTGGAAACTTAAGAACCCGCGACGATCTCCGTAATTTCCTGAGTGATCGCGGCCTGACGGGCGCGGTTGAACTTCAGGCTCAGGTCGTCGATCATATCGTCGGCGTTCTGGGTCGCGGAATCCATGGCAGCCCGGCGGGCAGCCTGCTCGGAGGCGCGGCTCTCACACAGCGCACCGTAGATAACGCCGCCCAGATATTCGGGGATGATCGCGGCGAAAACCTCTTCGCTGTCGCCCTCGTACAGGATATCGCCCCGGTTGACAGCCTCCTTCTTTTCCGGCTTTTCCAGAGGCAGCAGCTGCATGGCCGCAGGCGTCTGGGCGAGGACGGAGACAAAATTGGTATAGGCGACGACAATCCGGTCAAATTCTCCTGCCAGGAATGCCTTGCTCAGCTGCTTGGAAATGGAGAAGCAGTCGCCGATGGTAAGATCAGCCGCTTCAGCGTAGCGCTCCGTAAAGAGCGGAACCTGCTTGCTTTTGAAGTAGTCCAGAGCCTTCTTGCCGATGGGCAGAACCTCGGCGTCCTTTCCTGCGATTTCCGACTGCACCAGCTTGAGAATGTTGCTGTTATAGCCGCCGGCAAGACCGCGGTCACCGGCAATGACAATATACATGACCTTCTTCACAGGACGCTCCTGCAAATAGGGGGAGGAAAAATCCCGGTTGGAGGACGCAATGTCCGCGATGGTGGAGTAAAGAATTTCAAAATAGGGGCGGGAGGAAAGCACCTGCGCCTGCGCCCGGCGGAGCTTGGAGGCAGCGACCATTTCCATGGCCTTTGTGATCTGCCTGGTAGACTCCATGCTTCGGATGCGGTTTTTGATTTCCTTGGTGGAAACGCCAGCCATGGCTTATCTCCCTCCTTATGCCTGGAATTCAGCCACCAGCTCGTCCAGGGCAGCTTTCAGGGCGTTCTCCGTCTCGGTCTCCAGCTTGCCGGTGGAGCGAATGGCCTCGAGAACGTCGGCGTGGTGATTGTTCATATGCTCTTCCAAACGCTTCTCAAATTCGGGAATCTGAGCAACGGAAACGGAAGCGAGATACCCATGGACGACCGCGTAGATGATGCACACCTGCTGCGCCACTTCCTTGGGAGAACCGTTCTTCTGTTTCAGCACGGCCACGATCCGTTCGCCCAGAGCCAGACGGGACTTGGTATCCGCGTCCAGGTCGGAGCCGAACTGGGCGAAGCTTTGCAGCTCACGGTACTGGGAGTACAGCAGCTTCAGAGAACCGGCCACCTTCTTCATGGCCTTGATCTGGGCGTCGCCGCCCACACGGGAGACGGAAATACCGGGGTTCACGGCGGGCATGATGCCGGAGTTGAACAGCTCGGTCTCCAGGAAGATCTGGCCGTCGGTGATGGAAATGACGTTGGTGGGAATGTAGGCGGACACGTCGCCGGCCTGGGTCTCAATGATGGGCAGAGCCGTCAGGCTGCCGCCGCCAAGCTCCGGGGACAGCTGGGCTGCCCGCTCCAGAAGACGGGAGTGGAGGTAGAAGACGTCGCCGGGGTAAGCTTCCCGTCCGGGGGGGCGGCGGATCAGCAGGGAAATGGCACGGTAGGCCACCGCGTGCTTACTCAAATCGTCGTAAATGACCAGCACGTCCTTGCCCTGATACATGAAGTATTCGCCCATGGTGCAGCCAGCGTAGGGCGCGATATACTGCATGGGCGCCAGCTCGGAAGCGGTGGCGGAGACCACGATGGTATAGTCCATAGCGCCGCCGGCGGCAAGGCTGTCCACGACCTGCGCCACGGTGGAACGCTTCTGGCCGATGGCAACGTAAATGCAGATGCAGTCCTTGCCCTTCTGGTTCAGAATGGTGTCGGTGGCGATGGTGGTTTTGCCGGTCTGGCGGTCGCCGATGATCAGCTCACGCTGGCCGCGGCCGATGGGAATCATGGAGTCGATGGCCTTGATACCGGTTTGCAGGGGGCGGGAGACGTGCTGCCGCTCAATGATACCGGGGGCGGGCATTTCGATGGCACGGTAGGCCTCCGCTTCAATGCTGCCCTTGCCGTCGATGGACTCGCCCAGGGCGTTGACAACGCGCCCGATGAGCTTTTCACCCACGGGGACGGACACGACCTTGCCGGTGCGCTTGACGGTATCGCCTTCCTTGATGCCCTGATCGGAACCGAGGATGACGATGGAGACGGTGTCCTCTTCCAGGTTCTGCGCCATGCCGTAGGAGCCGTCGGGGAATTCCACCAGCTCACCGGCCATGCACTTTTCAAGGCCCGAGGCCTTGGCAATGCCGTCGCCTACCAGAATGACGACGCCGGTTTCGCTGACTTCGATCTTGTTTTCGTAATTTTTGATCTGGCTGCGAATGATTTTCGTTATTTCTTCGGGTTTCAGTTCCATACAGTCCCTGCTTTCTCGTCAGAGTACGGTTTTGTTCAGCAGTTCCCGGATGGCGTCCAAGCGATGGGACACGGTGTCATCCAGGCGCTGACCGTCATAGTCCAGGCGGACACCGCCCAAGACTGCGGGATCAATGCGATTGTGGAGCGCGATCGTCTTTCCGGTGATCTGGCTCAGCTTTCCTGTGAGCTTCTCCTCCTGCGCCGGGGTGAGGGCTACGGCGGTGACGGCCGTCACCTTCAGAATGCCGTTATCCCGGTTATACAGTTCGGAAAAAGCGTCACAGCAGTCGGAAAAGTGGCGGATATAGCCTCTTTCCGTCAGGATTTTCATAAAATTTAGAATATAGGGATGCACCGAGCCGCGGAAGCTGGTGTCCAGAATCCGGCACCGCTCCGGCTTGGAAAGGCTGGGGTTGGAGAGCAGACGGACAAAATCCGGCTCCTCACCGAAGCTTTTTTGCAGGACGGTCAGCTGCTCCCCGATTTCCCGGGACAGCCCCTCGTCCTTTGCAAGCTCGTACAGGGATTGACCGTAGACGTTACCAACCTCTGTCATTTCTGATCACCCAATTCTTCAATGAAGCGGTCGATCATGCCGTCCTGATCGGCGTCGTTCAGCTCACGACCCACGACCTTTCCGGCGATGGCCATGGCCAGGTCGGAAATCTCATCCTTGGCCTCGTTGATGGCTTTCTTCTTCTCCATCTCGATGTCGGACGCGGCCTTGGTCTTGATCTGGGCGGCCTGCTTCTGCGCCTGGGAAATGATCTCCTCGCTGCGCTGGGCGGCGGTTTTCTGGGCGGAGAGGATCATGTCGTCGGCCTTGGTCTTTGCCTGACGCATGTTTTCCTCATAGGCCTGCTTAATGGCTGCCGCTTCGGATTTTGCGGCCTCGGCGTCGGCAATCTGCTTGTCGGCGGTCTCGCGGCGCTTGTCCAGCACGGCTTTGATTTTATCCAGGAAGAAGATCTTGACGATAAGCAGCTGGATAAACAGGTTGCAAATCTGTGCAATCAGAGTTACGGGGTTTACCGTCACCAATGACTGGTAAAGGTCCATTGCGTTGCCTCCTTCCGGCGTACAATTTAATGATCGGATTTCTCGCCGGAAATCAGCCCAGATGCTTCATGAACATACCGGGGGCGACAAAAATCAGCAGCAGACCGGTAACGAAGCCGTAAATACCGGTGGTCTCGGACAGAGCGATACCCAGGATCATGGTGCTGGTAACGTCGCTCTTGCACTCGGGATTGCGGCCGATGATTTCACAGGCACGGGCGGCGCAGTTACCTTCGCCGATACCAGGGCCGATGCCGGCGATCAGAGCCAGACCGGCGCCGATGCCGCAACCTGCCAGAGCAATGCCTTTAGCTAAAACTTCCATAAATATTTCCTCCTAATAATGATTACGTATTTATTCAAATGGCCGCTGCGTTATCAGCCCGCAGCCTGTTTGATGAAGAGAGTGGTCAGGGTGCAGAAAATGAACGCCTGGATGCAGCCGCTGAACCAGTCAAAGTACAGGCTGGGAATGGCGGGAATGCCGATGGTCAGCCAGGGGTAGTCAACGCCCAGACAGGTGAGAATGGCGAGAACGCCCAGCACCGTGACGATGATGCCAAGAATTTTCAGCTTCTTTTTCTTCTTGGTAAAGCCGATAATCAGAGGAATCAGACCAACGATGGTGACGATCAGCGCGACATACATGCTGGATGCCAGCAGATGGAACAGCGCGCTGTTGGCGGCGACCAGCGCGGCGTAGATCAGGGCGCTGATGACCGTACCGGAGAGAATGTTGCCGAAATGACGGCAGGCCATGGAGACGGGGGTGAACAGCTCACTCATGACATTGATGGGCGCCAGGATGAAAAGGGGATCCAGGAAGCCCTTCAGATACGCCCCGATGCCGGAGGCCTTGATCTTATGATAGGTAATCAGCACGAACACCACCAGCGCCCAGGCAAGCTCCGTCATCAGATCGGCGGTGGGGCTCCAGATGCCCACAAGGCTGATCAGGTTGGAAAAAATGCTGGTAACGAAGATGGTGCCGACCAGCGGGATGTACCGGTCAAACTTAGGCCCCATATTGCCCCGGACGAAGTTCACCAGGGAGGTGTAGATCGTCTCGGCGACGGCCTGCTTCCGGGAGATGCCCGTGACCTTCAATCCGGAACCCAGCCAGATGAACACAGCGGAGATCAGAATCAGAATCAGCCAGCTGACAATCAGCGTCTGGGTGATCTGAACCGTTCCGAACAGCGGGACGTTTTCAAATGTAGCTATAATTCGCGCGCCATTGATTTCAACGTTCATACACTCACCTCATTACAATTCTTACACTTCAAAGGGGCCGGGATGGTCTTCCGGCTCGTCCTGCTCCTGCACGTTTCGTTCGGCTTCGCCGGCAGCCGGCTTTTCGCCATCGGGAACAAGCTTGCCCCGGCTTTGCAGGAAGAAAATGACCACGTTGGGGAACAGAACGGGCAACGCGCCGGCCACAAAATGCACCTGGGGAATCAGGTATGCGGCGATGACCCAAGCGGCCTGAAGAAGCAGGCGGACATTGTAGCTCATCTGAAATTTCTGCCGCATTTTCTTCTTGCTGTCGATCTCCACGGCGCTCTGCACCGTCAGGCAGAGAATGGTGAAGTTCAGAATCGCTACCACGGAGCCGCATGCCGCGCCCAGGAGAATGCGCAGAAGCGCAAACTTACCGATGCCGAACTGGCTCAGGAGAAACAGCCCCGCGACCATGATAACGTCGCACACCAGCGTGCCAACGGCGATGCGGGAAATTTCTTTTTTGGATGCTGCCTGTAATTTCATAGCGGGATTCCTCTTACTTGTGGTCATTGAAGGAGACGGGCGGGTCTTTGCGGTCGCTGCTTTCATCGGCGGCCTTGCGCATGGCTTTCAGGCACGAGCGGGCGGTGCTGACGGAGGTAAGCAGACCCACAATGCCCAGCACAATCACGATCCAGAGACCAAGGTCAAACTTATCCTGAAGCCAGACGCCCAGAATCAAAAAGAAAACCGTGGGAAACAGAATGGAAAACCCAAACTGTACCACCCACATAAGCAAATTCAGCAGCTTCATAGCGCCTCCGCAGGAGAAAAATGTCAGACCCCCAAAATCATTCCAGAATATTATACCCGATTTTTTGTCGAGATTCAAGACCAATTTTGAAGAATCCGGCAAAAGTTTCTTTGCTGGACGTTAAATGGACAGAAAGCGGAGAAAGAACGCAAAAGGGGCTTTCCATTTTGGGAGAAATATAGTAATATAGTAAAGGCAACACCGCGCAATTGCGTCTGCGAGTCTCAGCCGTCTTTTTGCCCCACTTCTTCAGTTTGAAAAACGAGAAATACATACAGTATTCCTTCGTTTTCCAAACTTTGAATTGGGACAAAAATCCTATCTGAGACTTCTTGCCGAATTGTGCGGTGCTGCCAAAGAAAATGACCGGCACCGAAACTGCGCTTCCTTCATACAATATCCGGAGGTGGTTTTGGTGGCGGGTTACATTGTGCTGGGGACGCTGGCGGCCTTTGGCCTGGTGAGCGCGCTGTGGGTGCTGTACGGATTTTTGCTGCCCGCAGAGCGGGGCGGCGGGCTTTACGCCCCGGCAAGGCCGGGGGTGACGGAGGATTCCTTTGCCCGGCGGTATCTTTGGCTGCGGGAGCTGGGACTGCTGCGGGAAGAGCTTACCATGGTGGACTTTGGCATCAGCGACGCGGAACGGGACTGGCTGGCGGAGCGAGGCGTAACGGTCTGTACGCCGGAAAAGCTGGTCGAGAGAATGGGAGAGAGAACAACTTGACGGAAGATTTGGAGATTTTGCAGGGCGCCATCAGCGCCGTGGTATATCAGAATTACGAAAACGGCTACGCCGTCCTTCGGCTGAACGTGGGCGGCGGACAGAATGTAACGGTGGTCGGTACCATCCCGCTGCCCGCAGTGGGCGAGCGGCTGATGGTGACGGGCAAGTGGAGCACCCACTCCAGCTACGGGCGGCAGTTTGAGGCGGAATTCCTGGAGCGGCTGATGCCCCAGACCAGTCTGGAAATCCTGAATTACCTCAGCAGCCGGATTATCAAGGGCATCGGCCCCAAGACGGCGGCGCGGATCGTGGAGCATTTCGGGGAGCAGACCCTGCTGGTCATGGAACGGGAACCGGAGCGGCTGGCCGAGGTTCCCGGCATTTCCCGGGAAAAAGCGAAAGCCATGGGCGAGGAATTCCGGCTACAGGTGGGAATGCGGCAGCTGATGGAATTTTTTGCCGTGCATCATCTTCCCGCGGAGCTGGCGGTGCGGGCATATAAGCTGTACGGCGACAGCACCGTGGAGCTTCTGTACGACGACCCGTACTTACTCATGGACGAGGGACTGGACGCGCCCTTCGGGGCGGTAGACCGTTTTGCCATTGAGCTGGGCGTGGCGGGGGACGACCCCCGGCGGGTGGAGGCTGGAATCCTGTTTGAGCTGAACTACAACCTCACGGCAGGACACAGCTTCCTCCCAGAGGACAAGCTGCAGCTGGCGGTCAGCCAGCTGCTGAGCGTGGACGGCGAAGCGGTGAAACAGGGCATCGGGCGACTGCTGGAAGCCGACCGCCTGGTGCGCAGCACGCTGGCAGGTATTACCGTTGACTATCTTCCAAGGCTGTATGAAGCGGAAGTGAATTGCAGCCGGCGGCTTTTAGAGTTCGCAAAGGGCAGCTTCCCGCCGCCCAAAGGCTTGGAGCGCATGATTCAAAACGTGGCGGAGGAAAGCGGCGTCGAATACTCCGAGGAACAGACCCGCGCCATCCGGGAGGCGGCGACCTCCGGACTGCTACTGATCACCGGCGGCCCCGGTACCGGTAAGACGACTATATTAAATGGTATATTGTCTCTGCTGGGACAGATGCAGCTGACGTGTCTGCTGGCCGCGCCCACCGGTCGGGCGGCGAAGCGGCTGACGGAGGTGACGGGGGAGAACGCCTCCACCATCCACCGGCTGCTGGAAGCGGGAATCGACCCCGGCACGGGGGACATGGTGTTCGTCCGGGACGAGGACAACCCTCTCAAATGCGACGCGGTGATCGTGGACGAAATGTCCATGGTGGACGTGGAGCTGCTGCACCATCTTTTGCAGGCCATTCCCAAAGGGAAGCGGCTGATCCTGGTGGGCGACCCCGACCAGCTGCCCCCCGTGGGGCCGGGATTCCCGTTCAACGATATGCTGCGCAGCGGCTGCCTGCCCACGGTGCGGCTGACGGAGATTTTCCGCCAGGCGCAGCAGAGCCTGATCGTCATGAACGCCCACCGGGTGAATCAGGGACAGATGCCGGAGCTGAAAAATGTCAAAAGCGACTTTTTCTTCCTGCGCAGACAGAGCGAGGAGGCGGTCAGCACCCTGATCCGGGAATTATGCACCACTCGACTGCCCAAAAACATGGGCATTTCGCCGGAGCAGATTCAGGTGCTGTCCCCCACCCGCAAGGGGGGCGTAGGCACCGCCGCTCTAAACAAAATGCTCCAGGCCGCTCTGAACCCCGCCGCTCCCGACAAAAAGGAGCGCGCTTTCGGAGATATCATTTTCCGGGAGGGGGACAGGGTGATGCAGATCCGCAACAATTATGATATACTATGGAAGAAGACTGACGGAAGCGCCGTAGGCACCGGCATTTTCAACGGCGACGTGGGTACGATCACCGGAATTGACCCCGGCGCGGAGACCCTGACGGTGACCTTCGACGACCGGGCGGCGGATTACGACTTTACCCAGCTGAACGAGCTGGAGCCTGCCTACGCCATGACGGTTCACAAAAGCCAGGGCAGCGAGTACCGGGCAGTGATCCTGACGGCGTGGAACGGTTCGCCGTACCTGCTCAGCCGCAGCATCCTCTACACCGCCATCACCCGGGCGAGGGAGCTGCTGATCATCGTGGGGCGCGAGGAAACCGTGGCGGCGATGGTGGAAAATGCGAAGAAGAACCGCCGCTACACGGGGTTGAAGCTTCGCTTACAGGGGAAAACCGAATGAGACTGTATCATTGGCTGCTGAGCGTGCTGTTTCCGCCCAAGTGCGTTCTGTGCGGCAAAGTCTTGGGGAAAGAGGAACTTGACCTGTGCCGCACCTGCCGGGAGGAGGCTCCCGAATATCTTAATGGAAAAAGAAGAGGTCAATTTCTTGACAGTTTCGCCGCGGTCTGGTACTATGAAGGGAACGTAAGAAGGAGTCTTCTGCGTTATAAGTTCGGCGGCGCGAGAAATTACGCAGTTGCCTACGGTAGGTTGCTGGCCATGCGTATCCAGAATCAGTACCCCGACGGCTTCGACGTGCTGACGTGGATTCCCGTCAGCCGTCTGCGGAAGCTGCGCCGGGGCTACGATCAGGTGGAGCTGCTGGCGAAGGCCGTGGGGCGGGAGCTGGGGATGACCCCGGCGCCCCTTCTTCGGAAAGTCCGTCACAACCGCCCTCAGTCCGGCATTCAAGGCGAGGCGGAACGCCGGGCAAATGTGCTGGGCGTCTACCGGCTGACCCGGGGCGCGGAGGTTGCCGGAAAGCGGATACTGCTGCTGGACGACATCCTGACCACCGGCGCCACGGCGGGGGAAGCCGCCCGTGTGCTGAAAACCGCCGGGGCGAAGGAAGTACATTGCGCTGCCATTGCTTCGGCTGGAAGGGAATAATACGATTTCTTATGGATAAGTAGGTGTCATTATGTTTTTATTTTCCAATGACCTGGGCGTTGACCTGGGGACATCCAACGTTTTGATTTACGCCGACGGCAAGGGACTGGTCGTCCGGGAACCCTCCGTTGTGGCTATGGACAAGAACACCGGCAAGATTTTGCAGGTGGGCGCGGCCGCCCGGAATATGCTGGGACGTACTCCCGGCAACGTGGTCGCCATGCACCCGCTGAAGGACGGCACCGTATCCGACCATGAGATGACCGTCCGGATGCTTCAGGAAATGTTCAAAACCGCAACAAAGGCGTCCTTCTTCACCCCCAAGCCCCGTGTGGTCATCTCCGTACCCTCCGGCGTGTCCGAGGTGGAGGAGCGCAGCGTCATCAACGCCGCCATCGAAGCCGGCGCCCGAAGAGTGTTCCTGATCGAGGAACCCCTGGCGGCGGGGCTGGGCGCGGGACTGGACATTCGCGGCCCCAGCGGTCACCTGGTGGTGGACATCGGCGGCGGCACCACGGACATCGCGGTGCTGAGCATGAACGGCGTGGCGGTTTCGTCTTCTTTGAAGGTGGCGGGCAACTACTTTGACGAGATGATTGCCCGGTACGTCCGCCGTCAGCATGGTGTGGTGGTCGGTCAGGTCACCGCCGAGAATGTGAAAATCCAGATCGGCCAGGTCTACCCCCGGGACGAGGAGCGGAGCATGAACGTCAAGGGGCGGGACTTCAAGACCGGTATGCCCAAGGTCATCACCCTGACCTCCACGGAGATTTTCGAGGTGCTGCGCCGTCCCGCCCGGATGATCACCGACGAGGTTCTGGCGGTTCTGGAGCAGACAAGCCCCGAGCTGGTGTCTGACATTTCCGAAAACGGCATCACCCTCACCGGCGGATGCAGCCAGATCTGGGGTATGGATCTGCTGATTGCCGAGCGCACGGGCATCGGCTGCGTTCTGGCGGACGACCCCGACGCCTGCACGGCCTACGGCGCGGGCAAGAGCCTTGCCTGGATTAACCACATGCAGGAAGGCCCCATCAACATTGCCAGAAAACGGGCGATGCGTGGCTGATATGGAGAAAAAAGCGAGAATCGGGCGAAGCGCCCTGCTGATCATCGGCATTATTTATACCGCCCTGGGCGGAACGTTTGTGATACTGGGCATTGCGCTGGCGGCGCTTCTGCGGGATAGCGACGCCTTTATGGTCGGTCTCGTTTTCGGCGGGATCGGCACCATATTCCTGATTTTGGGAATCGTCTTTCTCATTGTCGAACTCTGCAAGAAAAGGCGGTCGGATGCCCTGCTTGCCTCGGGACACTACATCCTGGGCGAGGTGGTGGATATTGCCGCGAACATCAACGTAAACGTAAACGGCCGGTATCCCTACTATATAATCGTGCAGTATATCGATCCCCACGGCGTGCGGCACATTTTCAAAAGCCCCAGCCTGCGCATTTTCCGCGACCCGGAGCTGATCGGGAAAAAGGTGAAGGTCTACGTGGAAAATGACAGTTTTAAGCACTATTACGTAGACGTGGACGGGATTCTGCCCAAATATGTAGAACATTAAATGATTTGCCCCCAAAGGCCATTGGCCTTTGGGGGCAGCCCTTTAATCCTGATCGCAGTCGTTATCTTTCTTCCGGCCGCAGCCGGTGGGGGTGAACTGGCGGGCGGGGAAGGGAATGCGGCTGAACATTTCGCAGGGGTCTTCGGTGCAGCAGCCCTCGCTGTCGCAGCATTCCTTTTCGGGGATGGCGTATTCCACCATGGGCACGACCAGCTGCACATCCCGTTCCAGCCGGACGATGGAGAACTGCCCCAGGGTGACGTACAGGCGGCGATGGTCGCCGGAGGTGGCCAGGTCTTCGTCGAACAGCGCCCGGATGGCATCGGGAATCTGGACGGTGACGGACTCCGCCGCCCCGCTTTCGGCGGCATCCTTGACCTTGGAGCTGAGCACCATGGGGTCAAGCACCTCTACTGCGGACACCAATTAGGCAGGCGCGTCGTCGAATTTTCGCAGGACGACGCGGACATGCCCCTCCCGGTCTACGGAAATGTGGTCAAGGATGCGGCGCATGTCCATGTTGGTGACGGTTTCCAGTTCCAGAAAGCGCTGAATCTCGCCTGCGTAGCGTTGGACGGTTTCCACGGCTTTTTTGCCCGGGGCAAGCCGCGCCAAAGCTCTGTCCAGCGCGTTCAGTTCTTCGGTAATGCCGGTGATTTTTTCTTTCAACTCGGTCAGGCTCAGAATATCGCTGGCGTACATCTCCTGATACCTGCTTTTTTTGGACAGCAGCTTTTTTCGCTTTGCCTCGATCTCCCGCTTGGCCTGCTCCGGATTTTGAGAGGCGGGGAGACGCTTATCCAGGCTTGCCAAAATGTCCGCGACCAAAGCATCCCTGTCCTCAATCAGAGAAGCAAAATACTCCCGCAGCCGTTTCAGCAGCTCCGGCTCGTCCAGACAGGTGCGGTTGTCGCATTTCTCGGCGGTATACTGGTCGTTGGTAACGCACCGCCAATAGACCCGCGTGTTCGCATAGGTATAGCTTTTTCGCGTAAAGGAGCGCCCGCAATGCGCGCACTTGATCAGCGTGGAAAAGGTATGCTTGGCGCTGTATCTGCCCGCCATAAACGGCTCGCCGGAATCGTATTGAGTGCGCCGGGACGCCATGATTTCCTGGGCTTTCCGAAACGTCTCCGGCGTGACGATCGCCCAGGCGGGGCGACTGTGACAGAACTGTTCCTTCTCGGGAAGCCGGATTTGCCTGCCGGTGAGAAAATCCTCAATTTCGTATTTGTGATTTATCAGAATCCCGCAGTAAATGGGATTCACCAGAACCCGGCGAACGCCCCGGGCGTTCCAGTCACTGCCAAGCTTGGTTTTATCCCGATCGCGGTTGAGGGTCGCGCTGATGGTGCGGCACCCCAGTCCCTGATCGTTGTAGAGGGAAAAAATCTTGCGGACAATTCCGGCTTCGCCGGGGTTGATTTCCAGGGTGAAGTTGTCAATTCGGTCGTAACCGAAAATCCTCTGGGGGACGCGGCCTTTTTCGGCGTTGATTTTTTTACCCCATTTGACGCGCTTGGAAAGATTGCTGCTTTCCTCCTGCGCCATGGCGGAGAACAGGGTGAGAATAAACTCGCTGTCCCCCATAGAGTCCATGTTGGCGGTGAGAAACAGGGTGCAGATGCCCATGGATTTGAGCTTCCGGATGCTTTGCAGGGCGTCCACGGTGTTCCGCGCGAAACGGCTGATGTCCTTGACCACCACCATGTCGAACAGCCCCAGCTCGGCGTCCCGGAGAAGCCGCTTGAATTCCTCCCGTTTTTTCAGGCTGGTTCCGCTGATCCCCTCGTCGGCGTAAAGCTTAACCAGCTCATGGCCGCTGCGTTTGGCGTATTCGACGAAAAACTCCTTCTGATGATTCAGACTGTCGAGCTGTTCATCCTTATCCGTGGAGACACGACAATAGGCGGCAATCCTCATGGGCGAGCAGTCTCGGCTTGCCGGGAAAGAAGCTTCTCGAGAAGAAGCGCTTTCAGCATTTGTTCAAAGCTTTTTGGCGTATTGGGATTTTCAAAGGTAAAGGTCAACTGCGGCGTTTTCTTTGCCATGGAATGTTCCCCCTTCCGTGAAACATCTTATTGGGGGAGGGGAGCGGGAATGCCTCCGACGATCCCGTTTTTGCCCTGATGAGGCCGGGGATGAAACGCCTTTTCAGAAAAAACCGGGAAAACCGCGCAAGCAAAATGCACAGTTGAAAGGCTGCAATTTCGTCATTATGCCAAATGCAACGCCCAAATATTTCGCGAATTCATACAAATACTATCAAATTATGACAAAGTGCGAAATAAGATTCCATGTCGGCCGAAGGACGTTGACAAATCCGTTTCGCAGTGTTAAACTGATGCCATCCTAGGAAGGAAACAAAAATCCAAATAAAAAAACAGGAGGAAACTATGAAGAAGATTCTTGCATTGCTGCTGGTTGTCGTCATGGCTGTTTCCATGTGCGCCTGCGGCTCCGGAAACGGAACCAATGAAAAGCCTACCACTGCGGACAACAAGACCGCCGACGCTGCAAAGCCCCAGGGCGAGCAGACCGGCACCGTGAAGGACACCGCCATTCTGGCAACGTCCGATGAGCCCTACCGGTTCTTCGCTCAGTCCAAGCAGAGCTGCTCCGGCGCGGATAACCTGGTTCTTTCCAACGTGTATGACTGCCTGCTGCGTCTGGAAGCCGACGGCTCCCTGACCCCCGCTCTGGCGGAAAGCTATGAAGTCTCCGACGATGGCCTGGAGTACACCTTCCACCTGCGCAAAGGCGTGAAGTTCCACAACGGCCAGGAGATGACCGCCGAGGACGTCAAGTTCTCCTATGACTACGGCTTTGAAGGCCCCATCGGCACCGCTCTGTTTGTCAACTACAAGCAGTGCGACATCATCGACGAATACACCGTCAAGATGACCCTGTCCAGCCCCTACGCGGCGTTCCCCTACGGCGTGGCTTCCCGTCTGGGCGGCATCGCCTGCAAGGCTTACTTTGACGAAGTCGGTGACGACGAGTACGTCAAGAACCCCATCGGCACCGGCCCCTACAAGTTCGTCGAGTGGATCAGCGGCGACCACACCACCCTGACCGCCAACGAGGACTACTGGGGAACCAAGCCCGCTATCAAGAACATCGTTATCCAGGTCGTTGCCGACACCAACACCCAGATTCTGGGCCTGCAGAACGGCGACTACGATGTTGTCCGCAGCCCCTCCATCGACGTCTGCACCCGTCTGGACGGCAACGCCGACGTGGCATGGGACAGCACCCTGTCCACCGGCCGTATCTCCCTGTACCTGAACGACTGGACCGGCGCCTGCAAGGACATCAACTTCCGGAAGGCTGTTCAGGCCGGTATCGACAAGCAGATGATCAACGACGGCGTCTACGCCGGCCGCAGCGAAATTCTGAACGTGGACATGTGCTCCAACTACCTGAGCTTTGTTACCGAGGCTGACGGCGTTGAGGTTGTTCCCTACGATCAGGAAGCCGCCAAGGAATATCTGGCCAAGTCCAACTACAACGGCGAAGAGTTCGCGGTGTCCGTTCCCAGCGGCTCCGCTCTGGAGAACGTTGGCAAGATCATCCAGGCTCAGCTGATGGAGATCGGCATCAACTGCACCGTCAAGGCTACCGACTACCCCACCTACTCCGGCGAGTTTGCAAACCGTACCTACGAAGCCTACATTATAAACAATCTCTGCTCCCTGGTTGACGCGGACGGCATGTACACCGCCCACCGCCTGGACAGAAAGCCTTGGGAGAACCGCGTGTTCAAGCGCGACGGCGAGATCTCCGAGATCCTGCTGAAGGCCCGTGCGGCTCAGGGCGACGAGCGGAAGGCGATGTATGTCGAGGCCTGCAACATCGTGGCGGAAGAAGCCTATGACGTACCTCTGGTCAATGACCTGGCGACCATCGCGTACCGTTCCAACATGAGTGGCGTGAAGGCGCACTGCCTGGGTAACATGTACTTCGGCGACTGGAGCTTCAACTGATCCATCCCAGCATTCCCAAGAACTGACTGAGTAAAAGAGGGAAGCGGAACGGTGACACGCCGCGCCGCTTCCCTTTTCTTTCGGAATCTCTGATGAAATCGTCTGCGGCTGTGAGCGGATCTTTTCCGCCCACTCTTCGGTATCAAAAACGGGGAATACACAAAGTATTCCTCCGTTCCCGATACCTCGATTGGTCGAAAAATCTCTCGCTCACAGCTCTTGCCGATTTCATCAGAGGTTCCGCTTACTTTCATTGCCCCGCTTTTTCAAGGAGGAAATCAATGAGCTGGTTAAAATACGCCGGAAAACGGCTGCTGATGCTGATTCCGGTTATCATTTGCGTGACATTTGTTCTGTTCCTGATCCTGTCCGCCGCCCCCGGCGACCTGGCACGTTCGCTGCTGGGCGACGACGCAACGCCGGAGCAGATCGCGGAGAAGAAGGCGGAAATGGGTCTGGATCAGCCGCTGCTGGTTCGCTATGTCCGCTATATGGGCGGCGTCCTGCGGCTGGACTTCGGCGAGTCCTGGATCAACGGCGAAGCGGTGCTTGCCCGTTTCGCCCGCCGCCTGCCCAATACGCTCCTGCTGTCTACCCTTGCCATGCTGTTTGCTGTGGCGGTGGGTATGCCTTTGGGCATCGGCTCCGCCATCAAACAATATAGTCTATTGGACTACGGCAGCTCCTTTGTAGCGATGCTGCTGTTCTCTCTGCCTGCCTTCTGGCTGGGTACCATGTGTCAGGTGCTGTTCTGCCTGACGCTGCACTGGCTGCCCACCTCCGGCTTTGACTCTCCCAAGTCCCTGATTCTGCCTACGCTGATTCTGGGTGCCAACACCATGGCTACCATGATCCGCATGAGCCGTACCAGCATGCTGGACGTTATCCGGCAGGACTACATCCGTACCGCCAAGGCCAAGGGCGCACCCAACAAGACGGTCATCCGTCATCATGCCCTGCGCAACGGCATGATCCCCGTCGTGACCCAGATCGGCGTGAGCTTTGCCGGCACCATCGGCGGCGCTGTGGTTACGGAAAACATTTTCACCATTCCCGGCGTCGGCACCATGCTTTTAAGTGCCGTGAAATCCCGGGACGTTCCCGTGGTGCTGGGCACGATCATCTTCGTGACGGTGATCGTTGGAGTGATCAATCTTCTGGTAGACCTGCTTTGCGCGGTGATCGACCCCAGAATTGACCTGGCATCCTGATGGAGGGCAAAGCGTATGTTGAAACGTCGTAAAAAATCTCTTTCCGAATACAGCACCGGCGAGCTGGTCATGTTCCGCTTCCGCAAGAACAAGCTGGCCATGTTCGGCGTGTTCCTGCTGGCTTTCGTGTTCCTGGCGGTGCTGGCCGCCCCGATTCTGAGCAGCTATGAAAACGTGACCAAGCTGCACATTTCCGACCGGTTTACCAGCCCCAATCCGCTGTACATCTTCGGTACGGACGAATTTGGCCGTGACCTGTTTGCCCGTGTTCTGTACGGCGGCAGAATTTCTCTGCTGTGCTCCTTCGCCATCATCGGCATCGCCTTTGTGGTCGGTGCGCTGATCGGCGGCGCCGCCGGTTTCTTCGGCGGCAAGGTGGATAGCTTCCTTATGCGGATCGTGGACATCCTGATGGCTGTTCCTTCCTCTCTGCTGGCCATGGCTATCATCACCGCCATGGGCAACGGCGTCTGGAAGCTGGTGGTAGCGCTGGCAATTTCCCAGGTGGCGCGGTTTGCCAGAATCGTCCGCTCCTCCGTGCTGACCCTGCGGAACGTGGAGTTCGTGGAGGCCGCCAAGTGCTACGGATGCAGCTCCCTGCGCATTATCCTCAAGCACATCCTGCCCAACGGCATCGGCCCCATCATTGTTTCCGCGACACTGTGTCTCGGCCAGACCATCCTGAGTATCTCCTCCATGGGCTACCTGGGTCTGGGCGTCGCCTCTCCCACGCCGGAATGGGGCACCATCATCTCCGAAAACAAGATCAACATTCAGGCCTATCCCTACCTCGGCCTGATTCCCGGCATCTGCATCTGCCTGACCGTTATGGCGGTCAACTTCATCGGCGACGGCCTGCGGGATGCCTTTGACCCCAGAACCAAGAAATAAGGAGGACGTACAGATGGAAAAGAAACAAGACAACCTGATGGAGATTTCCGATCTGACCGTCCGGTACAATACAGACGACGCAGTGGTTCACGCGGTCAACAATTTCAACCTGAAGCTGGTTCGCGGCGAAGCCCGCGGCCTGGTGGGCGAGACCGGCGCGGGAAAAACCACCCTGGCGCTGTCCATCCTGCGGCTGCTGCCGGAACGGGTGGGCGAGGTGACCGGCGGTTCCATCGTCTATGACGGTCAGGAGCTGCTGAACCTGCCGGAGGCGGAAATGCTGCCTCTGCGGGGCAAGCGCATCTCCATGATCTTCCAGGACCCCATGACCAGCCTGAACCCCACCCAGACGGTGGGCGACCAGATTCTCGAGGTTCTGAACCTGCATTTCCCGGAAATGACCCGGGAGGAGAAGAACAAGCGTGTGGACGAGATGATGACCCTGGTTGGCATCCCGCCCCAGCGGAAGAAGAGCTTCCCCCACGAGTTCTCCGGCGGCATGAAGCAGAGAGTCGTCATCGCCATGGCGCTGGTTGCGGAGCCGGAGCTGCTGCTGGCCGACGAGCCGACCACGGCTCTGGACGTGACCATTCAGGCGCAGATTCTGGAGCTGATGAAGCAGCTGCGGGAGAAATTCAACACCTCCGTCATGCTCATTACCCACGATCTGGGCGTTGTGGCGCAGTTCTGCGACTCCGTTTCCGTGGTCTACGCGGGACGCGTGGTGGAATATGGCCCTGTTGAGATCGTGTTCCAGCGGAAGGAGAACCACCCCTATACCGCGGGCCTGTTTAACTGCATCCCCAATCTCCATGACGATCAGCCCCGGCTGCACCCCATCGCCGGACACATGGCCGACCCCAGAGTGGAATACAAGGGCTGCTGCTTCGCCGACCGCTGCGAGTACGCCACGGAGCGCTGCCGGACGGAAGCGCCGTCCATGCACGTGTGCGGCGAACACGGCATCCTGTGCCACCGTTATGCCGAGAAGGAGGAGTTCTGATATGGCAATGCCTCTTGTTGAAACGAAGAATCTGAAAAAATATTTCAAGACAGGCGCGGGAATGCTCCATGCCGTTGAGGACGTCAACCTGAAGATCATGCCCGGCAAGACCCTGGGCGTGGTGGGCGAAAGCGGCTGCGGAAAGTCCACCCTGGGCAGAACCATTCTGCGGCTCCAGCCGGCCACTGCCGGTGAGGTGCTGTACAACGGGGAAAACATTCTGAAATACAAGGGCAAGGATATGCAGAAGATTCATCTGAACATGCAGATGGTTTTCCAGGATCCCTACAGCTCCCTTGACCCCCGTATGTCCGTTCACAATCTGATCGCCGAGCCGGTGCAGGTGTGCGGCCTGCTGAAAACAAAGGCAGAAATCAACGAGCATGTCCGGGAGATCATGGACATGTGCGGTCTGCCTGCGGATCAGGCGAACCTGTTCCCCCACGAGCTGGACGGCGGCCTGCGCCAGCGGGTCGGCCTGGCCAGAGCCATGGCGGTAAGCCCCAAGTTCATCGTCTGCGACGAGCCGGTCTCGGCTCTGGACGTGTCCATTCAGGCACAGATCCTGAACCTGCTGATGGATTTGCAGGAGCAGCGGGAGCTTTCCTATATGTTCATCACCCACGATCTGTGCGTGGTGAAGCACATCAGCGACGAGATCATGGTCATGTATATGGGACAGGTGGTGGAGCACGCGAAGACTGCGGAGCTGTTTGCCAACCCTGTACACCCCTATACCAAGGCACTGCTTCACGCGGTACCCACCATTGACCTGTCCAAGCGGAACAGAGAGGGCTTCATGCTCCGGGGCGAGGTTACCAGCCCCATCAATCCTGCACCCGGCTGCCGGTTCGCGCCCCGCTGCCCCTACGCAACGGATAAGTGCAAGGAGAATGTCTGCCTGAAGGAAGTCAGCCCGGATCATTTTGTTGCCTGTTCTCTTTGCGATTGAATCACAGAAATAAGGCAATACCGCACAATTTGGCAAGACGGCTGAGGCTCGCGGACACAATTGCGCGGTGTTGCCATAACGAAAGCGCGGCACCGGTGTGGATGGGGAAACCCTCCGCCCGGGGTTGAGCGTAATTGGAGGAATGACATGGATCTCAATTCTATCAAGACAGAACAGCGTAACAGCCGGACTGCACAGATCGACACCATGAGTACGCTGAGTATGGTCAAGCTGATCAACGAAGAAGATAAAAAGGTCGCCGTGGCGGTGGGAGATGAGGCCGAACACATTGCCCAGGCGGTGGATGTGATCGCCGCTCAGCTCAAGCAGGGCGGACGGCTGGTCTACAGCGGCTGCGGTACCTCCGGACGCCTGGGTATTCTGGACGCCGTGGAATGCCCGCCTACCTATTCTACCGATCCCGGCGAGGTGATCGGCCTGATCGCCGGCGGAAACGAGGCGATTTTCCGGGCAAAGGAAGGCGCGGAGGATGACGAAGCCCTGGGCGCGGAGGATTTGAAGAAAATCGACTTTGGCAGCAAGGACGTGCTGGTGGGCATTGCCGCCTCCGGCAGAACCCCCTATGTGCTGGGCGCCATGAATTACGCCAAGGAGCAGGGCGCCCATGTTATCGGCATTTCCTGCAACCCCGGTTCCCAGGTGGAGAAGACGGCGGAAATCGCCATCACCCCCACCCCCGGCCCCGAGGTGGTCACCGGCTCTACCCGGATGAAGAGCGGCACCGCCCAGAAAATGGTGCTGAATATGCTCTCCACCGGCGCGATGATCAAGCTGGGTAAGGTCTACGGCAACCTGATGGTGGACGTGAAAGCCACCAACGAGAAGCTGGTGGAGCGGTGCAAGCGCATCGTCTGCGAAGCCACCGGCGTGGATTACGATACGGCTACCAAGGCTCTGGAGCAGTGCGGCTACCGGGCAAAGGTCGCCATTGTCATGCTGAAAACCGGCGGCGACGTCCATGACGCCGAGCAGCGGCTGGAAGCCCATGAGGGACGGGTCGCCCAGGCCGTGGGGGAGAACTGATTATGGCACATCTGCGTTGTGATTTCCGGTCGGATGCCATGGCGATGAATACCTCCATGACCGTGATTTTGCCGGAGAAAACCGATTTGTCCCAGGTGCCGGTGGTGTATCTGCTCCACGGGCTGGAGGACAACTGCACGGGCTGGACGCGGTACACCAGCGTGGAGCGTTATGCCCGGGAAAAGGGCGCTGCGCTGGTGATCCCGGAGGTTCAGCGAAGCTTTTATACGGACATGGAGCAGGGAATTCCCTATTTCACCTTTATCCATGACGAGCTGCCGGAGCTTTGCCGGGGCTTTTTCGGGTTCTCCGCCCGGCGGGAGAAGAACTACATGATGGGTCTTTCCATGGGCGGCTACGGCACGCTGAAATGCGTGCTGCAAACCCCGGAGCGTTACGCCGGCGCGGCGACTTTCTCCGCCGTGGCGGATATCGAGGAATTTGCCGCCGGGCAGACAGCCGCGGAGAAACGAGAGCTTCAGGCCGTGTTCGGCCAGTCCCTGAAAATCCCGGCGGACTGCAATCTGCTGACACTGGCAGAAAAAGCGGATGCGTCCGGGCTGCCGAAGCTTTATATGGCCTGCGGCGAGCAGGACGGTCTGTACGCCGCCAACGTGCGGCTGACGGACAAGCTGACGGCGTTGTGCGCTGATATCCGGTTTGAACACTGGGAGGGCATTCACAACTGGGTGTTCTGGGATGCGGCGGTTCGGAAGGCTCTGGATTACCTGCTGTAGGACGAAAGGAAAAAACGGATGGACTTTATTGCAGGAGTAGATGGCGGCGGCACCAAGACCAAGGTAGTCTGCGCCTCGCCGGAGGGGAAGGTGCTGGACACCGCGGTGTTCGGCCCCTTCAATATGAACAGCATCGGCGCGGAACGATTCTCCGCGCTGCTGCGGGAGCTTTGCGCCTATCTGAACGGAGTGGGTCATTGCCGGGCGCTTTGCATCGGCTCCGCCGGTATCAGCAACAAGGAAATGACCCGTATCGTAGAGACGGAAATGACCCGGGGCGGCATCGAAAACTGGAAGCTGGTAGGCGACCAGGTGATCGCCCTGAACGGCGCGCTGTCCGGCGAAGCGGGTATTGCCCTGATTGCCGGTACCGGCTCCATCTGCTTCGGAAAGAACGGGGCGGGGGACTACGCCCGTTCCGGCGGCTGGGGACATCTGATCGGCGACGAGGGCAGCGGCTACGCTCTGGGCAGGGATGCCCTGGCGGCAGTTGCCCGCGCCTGGGACGGCTGGGGCGAGAAGACGCTGCTGTCCCGGCTGCTGGCCGAGGAGATGGAACTGGACGACCAGAAGAAGATCATTTCCTACACCTACGGCGGCGACAAGAGCCGGATCGCAGCATTGGCGCCCCTGGTGGAGCAGGCAGCCGGGCAGGGCGACGGGGTCGCTCTGGCAATCATCCGGGACAATGCCGTCAAGATGACCGGCTTAGTCGGCGCGGTGGCGCGTCAGCTGGACATCAAAGCCGGAAAGGTTGCCATGCTGGGCGGACTGCTGGAGCATGACACCAAGCTTCGGGAGACCTTCGTCGCGGAAATGGGCAGGCAGTATCCCGCTCTTACCTGCACGGAGCCGGAGCAGGACGCAGCGGCCGGCGCGCTGATGCTGGCAAAAGAAATGCTGTGAGGTGACAATATGCACCCAATCGTAGGATGTATGGAAAAAGACAGCCGTCTCGTGGTGGGACTGATGTCCGGCACCTCAGCCGACGGCGTGGATGCGGCGCTGTGCCGGATCACCGGCCATGGAACGGCGTCTAAAATCGAACAGCTGGGCTTTGTGTTTCAGCCATTTACCGGGGAAATTCGCCGGGAAATTCTGCGGCTGGCCAGCGGCAACAGCGCCTGCGCGGCGGATTTCTGCAAGATGAATTTCCTCCTGGGGGAGCTGTACGTCCAGGCGGTGGAGGCGCTGTGCAACCAGACCGGCGTCCGGGCGGAGCAAATCGACCTCATCGGCAGCCACGGCCAGACCTTCTGGCACATTCCGCTGCCGGAAACCTATCTGGGACACAGCTTCCGCAGCACCTTCCAGCTGGGAGAAGGCTCGGTGCTGGCGCAGCGGTTCGGCTGCCCGGTGGTGAGCGATTTCCGGGTTCGGGACGTGGCGGCGGACGGCCTGGGGGCGCCTCTGGTACCCTACAGTGAATTTTTGATTTACCGCAGCGAGACCGAGTGTGTGGCCTTGCAGAACATCGGCGGCATCGGCAATATCACCTGCCTGCTCCCGGCGTGCCGGTTGGAGGATGTGTTCGCCTTTGATACCGGCCCGGGCAACATGGTCATGGACGCGGTTTATACGGAGCTGACCGGCGGGGAGAAGACCTTCGACGAGGGCGGCGCTTACGCCGCCGGAGGAAAGGTGCATGAGAAGCTGCTGGAAACGCTGATGCAGGATCCCTACCTGGAGCAGAAGCCACCGAAAACCACCGGACGGGAATACTACGGCCCCGACTTCGTGAAGAAGATCATGGACTACGCCCGTCGGGAGAACATTTCCGGGCAGGATCTGATGGCCACGGTGACGGACTACACGGCGCAGACCATCCGCTACAGTGTGGAGCATTATTTCCCTCGCAAGCCGGATAAGCTGATCATCGGCGGCGGCGGAAGCATGAATAAGACCCTGGTGCGGGCGGTGGCCAAGGCGCTGCCGGAGTGCCGGGTTCTGACCAACGAGGATCTGGGCTACGACAGCAACGCCAAGGAGGCCGTGGCCTTTGCGGTGATGGCCAATGAAACGATTTTTGCCGGATGCAACAACGTCCCCACGGTCACGGGGGCGAGGAATCCGGTGGTTATGGGGAAAATCAGCCTGTAAAAGCTTATGGAAAACAGAATTCGACCTGAAAACCGGAAAAAACCGAATTTTGAAGTTTTCGAAAAGGTTTTTGACCCGGTCATTCCCGGCATTATCACAGCGGGACTCTGCTCCGGTTTCGCGGCACTGATCGCCCAGTTTGTGCCGGGTTACGCGGAGAACCCGGTCAGTGCCGCAGTATATTATTTACTGTCACTGGTGAGTACCGCCTTCATGAGCTTTATGCCCGCCTGGGTGGGCTATTCCGCCTGCGATCAGTTCGGCGGAACGGCCATCCTGGGCGGAATGCTGGGCATGATCACGGGGCTGAGCGAGGTCAACGACCTGGCGCAGACCCTGGGACTTTACAATGCCGCTGACCCCGCCGCGTCCATTCTGTGCAGCGGCCGGGGCGGCGTGCTGGCGGCCATTCTGGGCGGCTGGCTTCTGGCGCGGCTGGAAAACTGGCTGCACAAACGGATGCCCAAGAGCGTGGACATGGTGCTGACGCCCTTCTGCACATTTCTATTGGTGCTGGTGCCGTATCTGCTGCTGGTCATGCCCCTGACCGGCCTGATCTCTACGGTGCTGTGCGGCGGCGTGCGGCTGGTGTGCATGAGCGAGCATCCGGCGGTACGGATTCTCGCGGGCTACGGCTGTACGGCGGTGTTCCTGGTGGCGGTGATGATGGGGATGCAGTATGCCTTTGTGGCGCTGTATTCCATGGAGCTGGACAGCTACGGCTACGTGACGCTGTTTCCCACGCTGGCAATGGCCGGTGCGGGACAGGTGGGCGCGGGGCTGGCGCTGCTGGTGAAAGCCCGAAAGACCGGAAACGCCCGGTTTGCCAACGTGATCGGGGCGACCATCGTCCCGGGCATGATGGGTGTGGGTACGCCGCTGCTCTACGGCGTGACGCTGCCCCTGGGCAGACCCTTTGTGACGGCCTGTCTCGGCGGCGGCTTTGGCGGCGCGTTTATTATGGCCTGCGGCGTGGCGTCCTCCGGCTGGGGAGCCTCCGGCCTGCTTGGCATTCCCATGATGGGTGCCGGACCGGTGGGAACCAAGGGAATGCTGCTGTACTGCGTAGGGCTTGCCATCAGCTGCATCATGGGCTTTATGCTGACCTTTTTCACCGTACCCGCGGAGCGGGTAAAGGATGTATAATACGATTTCTTCATAAAATGATTTCATCATTTTATGAAAGCCGTTTCACGGCAGACCGCCTGGGCGGCGGTAAGAAATGTATTGACTTCGTTTTTTAGCGGCAGTGGCCGCAATCCTGCGGCCGAATAAAACGCTTTTAAGCGTTTTATTAAAAACTCGTATAAGGCAACACCGCGCAATTGTGTCTGCGAGCCTCAGCCGCCTTTTGCCAGATTGTGCGGTGCTGCCATAAAACCTCATGCAGGAACGCTGCACCACGAAAGAGCGCAAATGACGGTGCATGAAGTTTTTGTACATGATTTCCGGCTGCCCCTGCGTACCGGTGGATGCGCCGGACGCGGGGGCGGATTCTTGCCTTTTTGAGAAAAATGTGCTACAATGGCATGAAAGAAAGTTGGGTTGGGAGATGATTTTGTTGAAAAGTGTTTTGATCCGTGCGAAGCAGTATCTGCCCACGGCCAGCGGCGCGGAACAGGGGGCGCTAAGGTATCTTCTGGAGCATTCCGAGGAGATTCCCCAGCTCAGCGTCAAGGAGCTGTCCCAGCGCTCCTTCAGCTCTGCGGCCACCATTGTGCGGCTGTGCAGAAAGCTGGGATTTGAGGGCTACCGGGATATGCAGAAGCAGCTGCTGTTCGAGATCGCCGTGCGCACCCAGGAGGAATCCAAGGGGAACGCCCGGGTCACCGCCGGAAGCACCTCGGATATCGTGTACAAAATCACCTACCGGAACATCGCCTCCTTGGAGGAGACCGTCAAGCTTGTGGAACCCCAGGTGCTGGAACGGGCGGTGGATCTGATCTGTCGGGCGGATTCCGTTCTCCTGTTCGGATTGGGCGCTTCTCAGCTGGTGGCCAAGGACGCGTATCTGAAATTCATCCGGATCGACAAGCCCTGCTCCTGCTGCGAGGACATCCACTCTCAGTACGTCATCGCCAAGAACTCCAAGCCAAATGACGTGGCGATTGTCATCAGCTATTCGGGCAGAACCGAGGAAATTGTTCGCTGCGCGGAATATCTGAAAGCCCAGGGCACGCCCATCATCGCCATCACCCGTTTCGAGCTGTCGCCCATCTCCCGGATGGCGGCCTGCTGCCTGAACGTGATGGCTTCGGAGGAGCTGTACCGCAGCGGCGCCATGTCCTCCCGAATTGCCCAGCTGAATATGATCGATATTCTGTACACGGCCTGCATCAACCGGAATATCAGCCAGAACGTGCGGATGTTCTCCCACAACCGGCTGGATACGGAAAGAGCGTAACAGTAAGAAATACGGAGGTACTCTTTTTGGGGAGTACCTCCGTTTATGTATTGAGCGGCCTGCCTAATTGAGGGCAGTGGCCTCTACCACGGCGGTGGGACGGTTGGAGGAGAAGACGGTGCAGCCGTCGGCTTCTCCGATGCGGGTGTCGCTGGTGAAAATGTGGGCGCGGCTGTCCTCGCCGCAAAGCACCGCCCGCTTGGAGAATACCGCAAGACCGCTCAGAGTCGCGGGACGGCAGGTGCCGATCACCGCGTCCGCCAGAATGCGGTAGTAGAAGGTGATGTCGATACAGTAGTGATTCCGGTCAAAGGCGACCGGCTCCACATCGATGTAGGTGTGCAGAAGCTGGGCGCTGCGTACCCGCACGTTGGCGGCGCTGTCCAGCGTCTGCTGGGAGCTGACGGTGAGATAGACCCGCAGGTCTTCCACGCAGTCCTTATCCCGGCAGGCGTCGGTTATCTTCCGTGTGTGAATGGACATGGCCTGACGCAGATCCTGAGGATTGCAGCGCAGGATGTCCGGACATTGCTCAGACATGGAAACCCCTCCTGATGGCGTGATTTAAGCGAAAATTGCTTATAGGACAGTTTATGCGCCGCCTGTCAGGAAGTGCATAAATCGGAAGCATCAGGGGAGCGGGCGGTTCATACTATTTCTCGATAAAATGGTTAACACCATTTTATCCTGCGAATCCTTCGCAGGCCGCCGGTGGCGGCGAGAAATGTATGGACTTACGTTTTTTGCGGCTACGCCGCTGGCTGCTGAAACAGCAGCCGAATAAAACGGTTTTTAACCGTTTTATTGAAAACTAGTATCAGCCGTCCCAGGAGAAGCGGTATACCGTCTCGCTGCGGTAGGTTTCTCCCGCGCGGGTGATGGGCTGGGGCCAGTCGGGGTGATGGAGACTGTCGGGATAGAACTGGGTTTCCAGGGCGACGCCGGAGCGCTTGCCGTAGTGTACGCCGCCCTTGCCGGTCTCGTTTAAGAAGTTGCCCGCGTAGAACTGAATGCCCGGGCAGTCGGTGCAGACGCTCATGCTCCTTCCGGAAACCGGGTCAGACAGGGTGGCGCAGGGATTGCAGAAAACCTCCCAGTTGTGGTCGTAGCCGCCCTGAAGCTTCAGCGGTTCGTAGTCCGCGCCGATGTCCCGGCTGATTGGCTTGGGGGCGCGGAAATCCATGGGCGTGCCGGTAACCGGCCGCAGTTCGCCGGTGGGGATGTTCTCGGCATCATCGGGGTTAAAGAAGCGACCCGGAATGGTGAGCAGCTGCTCCATGGCCTTATCGGTCCGGTCGTGTCCCGCCAGGTTGAAATAGCTGTGGTTGGTGAAGTTGAACACGGTGTCCCGGTCGCAGGTCGCTTTATACTGGATGTGCAGCGCCCCGTCCGCCGTCAGGGCGTAGGTGACCTGAATGACGGCGTTCCCGGGGAAGCCCTGGTCGCCGTTGGGGCTGGAAAGCTCCAGGGTGACGGCGTTTTCCGTGTGGGAAACCGGTTTCCACAGCCGGTGGAAGAAAAAGTCCGGGCCGGAGTGGAGGTTGTTGCCGCCCTCGTTCCGGGACATATGGTAGGTTTTTCCGTTCAGATCGAAGGACGCGCCCTTGAGCCGGTTGGCATTCCGACCCACGGTAGCACCGAGACAGGCACCGTTTCCAGTGCGGTAGCCGTTGCAGTCGTCATAGCCCAGCACCACGTCGGCGGTGACGCCGTCCCGGTCGGGAACCAGCAGGGAAACCAGCGTCGCGCCGTAATCCGTGACGGCGGCGGACAGCTTGCCGCAGGATATTGTGTAGAGAAAGGTCGCTTCGCCGGAGGGCAAAGTGCCGAAAGATTTTTTCATGAAAAAGTCTCCTTTCATTTTTGGTCGGGAAAAGGCGGGAATTATGTTAAGACCGCTTCTCTGAATTATACTATATTCCGCGTCATATTTCAAACCCTTCTTTTGCGGTTTGCAGGAAAAACGGAACTTTCCCATTCATGAGGGACATCCGCGGCTGGGGGAAGAATGGGGAACTTTTTGATGTAGAAAGCGGCGATACCATATTTTGTGATTTCCACTTGACAAAACCACAATATCTTGTATAATAGGCCGTGCACGAATTGATTATGAACTGAAGTTCCAAGGAGGAAGAGCCCATGAAGATTATTAAACGTAACGGCGCAGAGGTCGTTTTTGACATTGATAAGATCAATATGGCCGTGACCAAGGCCAATGAAGCGGTGGACGAAAAGGTGCGTATGACCCCGCTGCAAATCGAGAGAATTTCCCAGAGCGTCCAGATTGCCTGCGAGGAAATGGGGCGCAGCCCGTCTGTGGAGGAGATTCAGGATCTGGTGGAAAAGGCCATTATGGCCCACGGCGCTTTCGAGGTGGCCAAGGAGTACATTACCTACCGCTACACCCGCAGCCTCCTGCGCCAGTCCAATACCACGGACGACCGCATCCTCAGCCTGATCGAGTGCAACAACGAGGAGGTCAAGCAGGAGAACGCCAACAAGAACCCCACCATCAACGCCGTCCAGCGGGACTACATGGCAGGCGAGGTCAGCAAGGACATCACCAGCCGTATCCTGCTTCCCAAGGAAGTGGTGGACGCCCACGAGGCCGGCATCATCCATTTCCACGACGCGGACTACTATGCCCAGCATATGCACAACTGCGATCTTGTGAATCTGGAGGACATGCTGCAAAACGGTACCGTCATCTCCGGCACCCTGATCGAGAAGCCCCATTCCTTCTCCACCGCCTGCAACATCGCCACCCAGATCATCGCCCAGGTGGCATCCAACCAGTACGGCGGACAGTCCATTTCCCTGACCCACCTCGCACCCTTTGTCCAGGTCAGCCGGGAGAAGATCCGCAAGACCGTGGAGCGGGAAATGGCCGCCTTCGGCGTTTCTCCCGCAGAGGAAACCATTTCCAAAGTCGTGGAAGACCGCCTGCGGGAAGAGGTTCGCCGGGGCGTTCAGACCATCCAGTACCAGGTCGTCACTCTGATGACCACCAACGGACAGGCACCCTTCATCACCGTGTTCATGTACCTGAACGAGGCCAAGAACGAGCAGGAGAAGAAGGATCTCGCCATGATCATCGAGGAGACCCTGCGCCAGCGCTACGAGGGCGTGAAGAACGAGAAGGGCGTGTGGATCACCCCCGCCTTCCCCAAGCTCATTTACGTTCTGGAAGAGGACAATGTCCGGGAGGGGACGCCCTACTGGTATCTGACCCGGCTTGCCGCCCAATGTACCGCCAAGCGGATGGTTCCCGACTATATCAGCGAGAAGAAAATGCGGGAGTACAAGCTCTCCAAGGGGGAGACCCCCGGCCACGGAGACGTGTACACCTGCATGGGCTGCCGCAGCTTCCTGACCCCCGACCGCTCCGGCAACGGCTGGGACAATGTGGCGAGAGCCGGAAACTACGAGCCGGGCAAGCCCAAGTATTACGGCCGGTTCAATCAGGGCGTCGTCACCATCAATCTGGTGGACGTGGCGCTGTCCTCCGGCCGGGATGTGACCAAGTTCTGGGAGGTCTTTGAAGACCGTCTGGAGCTGTGCCACCGGGCGCTGCGGTGCCGCCATGAGCGGCTCAAGGGCACTCTGTCCGATGCCGCGCCCATCCTGTGGCAGTACGGCGCGCTGGCACGGCTGCCCAAGGGCGAACCCATCGACAAGCTGCTCTATGGCGGCTACTCCACCATTTCTCTGGGCTACGCCGGACTTTATGAGTGCGTCAAGTACATGACCGGCAAGTCCCACACCGACGACGAGGCCAAGCCCTTCGCTCTGTCCGTGATGCAGAAGATGAACGACAAGTGCCTTCAGTGGAAGACGGCGGAGAATATCGACTATTCCCTGTACGGAACGCCTCTGGAATCCACCACCTACAAGTTCGCCAAGTGCCTGCAAAAGCGCTTCGGCTTGGTTCCCGGTATTACGGACAAGAGCTACATCACCAACTCCTACCACGTCCATGTGACCGAGCCAATCGACGCGTTCACCAAGCTGCGCTTCGAGGCAGAGTTCCAGCAGCTGTCCCCCGGCGGCGCCATCAGCTACGTGGAAGTGCCCAACATGCAGAATAACATCGACGCGGTGCTGGAAGTGATGCAGTTCATCTACGACAACATCATGTACGCCGAGCTGAACACCAAGTCCGACTACTGCCAGGTCTGCGGCTATGACGGCGAGATCGAGATCAAGGAGGACGACGGCAAGCTGGTGTGGGTCTGCCCCCAGTGCGGCAACACCGATCAGAACAAGATGAACGTGGCCAGACGAACCTGCGGCTACATCGGCACCCAGTTCTGGAACCAGGGACGCACCCAGGAGATCAAGGATCGGGTTCTGCATTTGTAGGAAAACCAAAACGAGACTGCTCAAAAGGGCAGTCTCGTTTTTTCATGGAGGGGGGTTGACGCGGTGTAAAAAGCCACTTCCCATCGCGGGGGAGATGTGCTATAATTTGCTTACATTTAGGAAAGCAAAGGAGACATAATTATGACCGAATTTCGCTATGACACCCAGCTGCTCATCGAGGGGCATGATCTGGATGAAGACGCCATCAACGACTACTTTGTGGAGCATTTTAAGGGCGACTGTCTGCTGGCAGTGGGCGATGAGGATTTGATCAAAATTCATTTCCACACGAACGAACCCTGGAAGGTGCTGGAATACTGCGCGTCTCTGGGAGAGATTTACGACATCGTGGTAGAGGACATGGACAGACAGTCCAGGGGACTGAAGGGATGATTATGCTGCCCTTTTAGGCTCCGGGCGGAGTCTGATCCGCTGCATCAGACCGATCAGCTGCCCCGACAGAACAACCGTCAGCAGGGAATAGCCGATGCGCCGCACGGGAATGTAGGTTAGGGAAAGCCCCAGCACAATCAGGTCGCTGGTGAGATAAATCCACTGAATGGGGATTTTCGTCAGATGGGAAAGGCTCATGGCCAGGGCGTCGTCACCGGTGGTGGCGCCGCCCGCCCGGACGCAAAGCCCCGCGCCGACGCCGATAAACAATGCGCCCACCACGGAGGCCAGAAGGGGAAGGCTCGCGATTTCCGGCCACAGGGGCGGGAACAGCTCGCAGACGGCGTAGCTGGCGGAATAGCCGCAGGCGGCGATGGCGGAATAGGCGATGAAGGACTTGCCCAGGGTTTTCCACCCCAGCGCATAGCAGGCGATGTTCAGCACGAAGCTGCTGACGGCGGGGGAAAGCCCGAACCAGTGGTCAAACAGCAGCGTGGCGCCCAGCACGCCGCCCTCGGTCACCCCGGACAGGGCGTGGATGTTGTACATACCGAAGGCTTGCAGCGCGGAGCTGAGGAAAGCGACGATACAGTTGGTTACTTTTAATTTCGGGAATTTTAACGACATTTTTTCGGCTTTTATCTCCTTTTTTGTTATTATATGGATATAATATCATGAAGAATGAAAAATGTCAACACGGCCCCGGACAGGGCGCGTCAGTCCGCCGCAAGCACGATTCTGCGGCGCTGCTCCCTGCCGGGGGCTTCCGGCTGCTCCTGGGCAAACAGACCGTACAGGTCGCCCCAGCGCTGTTCCAGCGACTGATAGGGGTGGGGGACGGTTTCTCCGGCGTTTCGGAAAACGCCGCTTTTTTTGACCGCGCTGAGAACGGCGCGGCCTTTTTCGTTAAAGGCCAGCACCCGGACATAGGGGGCGGGAGCGGCGAGTATTTCCGCCGTAATGCCAAGGTAGGCACACATCATCATCCGGTCAAGGCGGGTGCGGGTGTAGCGCTTGGATTTGACGGCGGTGAGAATGTTCTCCAATGTGGCTTCCCGGCGGCTGGCGTGCATGAATTTGCGCCACAGACCCTCCCCACTGTAGGGCAGGGCTTCAAATTCCCTGTCGGTCATGGTGCGCAGCCGGGCGAGAACTGCCCGTTCCCCGGCGGCAAGGCTGTGCAGGGGCGCATTTTCAAAAATCGCCCGGGCAGGCTCCGGGACGAAGGAATCCCAAGCTCCGCCCTCCAGCATGAGACGGCGAACCGCCGTGGCGGAGGGATTCTCCCGGTGGGGCGCCTGGTCGTGGTAGTCCCCGCCCCGCCGGATGGGGAAGGGAACCATGGGGGAGTGTTGGGCAAGAATGGCCTTGCAGTATTCCACGGCCAGAATGTCGTTGGGGCGGCGCAGGATTTCCCCGGACAGCCCCATCTGCGCGAGAGCCTCGGCGCGGGCGGCGGGGAAGGACTTGCCGCTGTCCAGTTCCCGGCGAAGGAGGGGAGAGAAGTCCTCCGAAAGCAGCGCCCGGGCAGTCTCCGTCAGAGACACGGTTTCGCCGGTCTCCGCGCCGAAGCAAAGGGTGTCGCACAGCTTTGACAGAATGCCCACGCCTCCCGCGGCGAATCCCTCGGCGGAGGACAGGCTCACGGTGGTTGGCAGCTCCACAACCAGGTCGGCGCCGCAGGCGACGGCGGCCTTTGCCCGGAGGGTTTTGTCCAGGACGGCGGGGGCGCCCCGCTGAACGAAATTCCCGCTCATGGCGCATACGATGGCGGTTTCCCTTCCAAATTCCGCCCTGATGCGGTCAAACTGCTTGCGGTGGCCTGCGTGAAAGGGGTTATATTCGGCAACGATACCAACGGTTTTCAAAAATATCCCTCCTTTTTTTGAAAAAATTCCCTTGAGGGCTTGAGAAATTGACGCAAATGCTCTATAATGTGCTCAGTTATGGCTATCATATCACAAACCGACCAAAAAGAAAATATTTATTTAGGAGGCTTTCCCCAATGAATGTACTGATTATCAATGCCGGCTCCTCCAGCCTGAAGTATCAGCTGATGGATCCCGAGACCGGCGCCGTGTCTGCCAAGGGTCTGTGTGAGCGTATCTACATCGACGGCCGTCTGACCCACAACGCCAACGGCAAGAAGATCGTGAAGGATATCCCCATGCCCACCCATTCCGAGGCCATTGCGGCAGTCCTGGCCATTCTGGTTGACCCCGTGGACGGCGTGATCAAGTCCACCGACGAGATCGATGCCGTCGGTCACCGTGTCCTGCACGGCGGCATGGAGTTCTTCGACTCCTGCATTATCAACGACGAGGTCATCGCCGCCATTGAGAAGTGCATTCCTCTCGGCCCCCTGCACAATCCCGCCAACCTGATGGGCATCCGCGCCTGCCAGGCGGTCATGCCCAAGACCCCCCAGGTGGCCGTGTTCGACACCGCTTTCCACATGACCATGCCCCCCAAGGCTTACCGCTACGCCATTCCCACCGAGTATTACGAGAATGACTCCATCCGCCGCTACGGCTTCCACGGCACCTCCCACAAGTATGTCACCAAGCGCGCCATCGAGCTGATGGGCCGCAAGGACATCAAGCTGGTGAACTGCCATCTGGGCAACGGCTCCTCTCTGTCCGCCGTGAAGGACGGTAAGTGCCAGGATACCTCCATGGGTCTGACCCCATTGGCCGGTGTTCCCATGGGTACCCGTTCCGGCGACATCGACCCCGCCGTTGTGCAGTTCGTTATGAACAAGTACGGCATGAGCGCTGACGAGTGCTTGAACATGCTGAACAAGAAGTCCGGCGTGCTGGCGCTGTCCGGCGTGTCCTCCGACTTCCGCGACATCGAGAACGGCGCTGAGGAAGGCAACGAGAACTGCGCTCTGGCGCTGGACAAGTTTGCCTACGAAGTCCGTAAGTACATCGGCTCCTACGCCGCCGCTCTGGGCGGACTGGACTGCCTGGTGTTCACCGCCGGCGTGGGCGAGAATTCCGCTTCCATGCGTGCGCGCATCTGCGAGGGTCTGGAATTCCTGGGCGTCAAGCTGGATCCCGAGAAGAACAACACCCGGGGCAAGGAAGCCATCATCTCCGCCGATGACTCCAAGGTCACCGTTTGGGTCATCCCCACCAACGAAGAGCTGATGATCGCGCAGGACACCGCCGCGCTGGTCAACGCTGCCAAGTAAGATTTTCAGAAGACAGGAGCCGCCGCCACTGTAGGCGGCGGCTCTTTTCCCCACAGAAAAGAGGCGTGCAATGCCGATTTCCAACATCGAACAGCCGGAAATCCTGCCCGTGGACGACGGACTGCGTCTGCGAAAATTTGACGATTCCTTTGACTTTGCCTTCGAGTGGTATCAGGATCCCGAAACGGTCTGGCTGGTGGACGGCGTCAGACGGCCATACACCCGGGAGACCCTGGCCAATATGTACCACTATCTGGACAGGCATGGGGAGCTGTACTTTATCGAAGCTCTGGACGGCGGCGTGTTCCGCTCCATCGGGGATGTGTGCTTCTGGCAAAAGGACATGCCCATTGTCATCGGCGACCCTCGCTACAGGGGCAGAGGTATCGGCCGCAGAGTGGTTGCCGCGCTGGTACGCCGGGGACGGGCGCTGGGCTTCCACCGGCTGGAAGTGCGGGAAATCTATGAATACAATGTTCCGTCCCGGAAATGCTTTGAAAGTGTGGGCTTCCGCGTTTTGGAAAAGACGGAACATGGAAGTCATTTTTACCTTGATTGGAAGGAGAACCCTATGGAATCTGTTGTAGAACGCTTTTTGCGTTATGTGACCTTTGACACCCAGTCGGACGAAGCATCCGACACCTGCCCCTCCACGGAAAAGCAGAAAGCGCTGGCCGCCGCGCTGGTGGAGGAAATGCACGGCATGGGCATTCAGGATGCCAGGATGGACGAAAACGGCTATGTTTACGGCACCGTCCCAGGCGACCCAAAGCTCCCCACCATCGGCCTGATCGCCCACATGGACACCGCGCCGGACGCTTCCGGCGCGAACGTCAAGGCCAAGGTCGTGGCCTATGACGGCGGGGATGTCTGCCTGAACATGGAAAAGGGCATTTTCCTGCGGGAGGCGGACTACCCGTCCCTCAAAAACCACGTAGGCAAGCACCTGATCGTCACCGACGGCACGACGCTTCTGGGCGCGGACGATAAGGCGGGCGTAGCGGAGATCATGACGGCGGCGCAGCAGCTGCTCACCATGGGCGGCAGGCACGCCACATTGAAGATCGGCTTTACCCCCGACGAGGAGATCGGCCGGGGCGCGGATCGGTTCGACGTGAAGGGCTTCGGCGCGGATTTCGCCTACACCGCCGACGGCGGCCCCGTGGGGGAGATCGAATACGAGAACTTCAACGCTGCCGGGGCGAAGGTCATTGTCCATGGCCTGAACATCCACACCGGCTCTGCCAAGGGGAAGATGGTGAACTCCCAGCTGATTGCCATGGAATTTCAGAGTCTGCTCCCCGTGGGACAGCGCCCGGAGCTGACGGAGGGCTATGAGGGCTTCTTCCACCTGCTGGGTATGAAGGGCGAGGTGGAGCGTTCCGAGCTGCACTATATCATCCGCGACCACGACATGGAGAAATTCGAGGAAAAGAAGGCGGTCATGGCCGCCGCCGCGGACTTTATCAACCGCAAGTACGGCGCGGGAACCCTGGAGCTGAGCCTTAAGGACAGCTACTATAATATGAAAAAGTGCATTGAGCCGTGCATGTACGTGGTGGAGCGGGCGAAAAAGGCCATGGCCGCGGCAGGCATGAACCCGGTGGAGATACCCATTCGCGGCGGAACCGACGGCGCGCGGCTGTCCTACGAAGGGCTGCCCTGTCCCAATCTGTGTACCGGCGGCGAAAATTACCACGGACGCTTCGAGTTCATCCCCACCGAGGACATGGAGAAATGCGTCCGGATGCTGGTGGAGATTCTGACGGCGTGATTTGCAAAAGCCCCCAAGTGGTTGGGGGAAAGGACTAAAACATGAAAGAAAAACGATTTTTCCCGGAAAAGGGACTGCTGATGCTCTCCGGCATCGCGTTTCTGCTGCTGACCGTCCCGGCGTGGGTGCAGGGCTTTGTGTGGTGCGGCGTGGCGGCGGTGCTGCTGTGCGTCGCGGTGTGGCGGCTTCCCGTCTCCCAACAGAAGGTGCGGGCGCTGCTTTCCAACCCTGCGCATGCGGCGCTGAGTCTCGCGTTCAACGGCGCGCTGGCGGTGAATTTTTACCACATCTGGATCGATTCCCAGAAAATGCAGCGCGTGGCGGGGTGGCTTGGCATGGAGAACGGGCTGTTCGTCCCCCTTTGCGCCGCGTTCTTTGCCATCGCGGCGGCTCCGGCGGCGGGGTGCGTGATTTCCTATTATATCTCCGCTGGGCAGGAGAACTACTACAGGACGAAAGAGGAGACCCTTCGCTCCGGGGAAACCGGAATCCCCATGGGAAAGGCGCTGCTGATTCTGTTTGCCGTTTCCGTGGTGGGCATCAGCGCTATTCTTCGGGCGAATTTCTACTATATGGACGATTCCCCTCGGGCGGCGCTGGGGTATAAGCAGTGGGACTATTTCAGCCGGTATCTCTCGACTGCGCTGGCGACGCTGGTGCATGGGGGAGACTATCTGGCGGACGCCGCGCCGCTGCCCCAGATGCTGGCCATGCTCATTATGGCGGTATCCGGGATACTCATGGGGTATATTGTCTATGAACGGACGACATTTTCCGGCTGGGAGCTGGCATCACTGACGATTCTGGGGCTGAATCCCTATTTTCTCGGCTGTGTCAGCTTCCGGTTTGACGCGCCGTATATGGCGTTTTCCGTGCTTGCGGCGGTGGTGCCGCTGCTGTACCGGAACCGGAACACCGCGGCGTATGTACTTGTATCCGGCCTGGGGATTCTGGCGGTGTGCACCAGCTATCAGGCGGCGGCGGGGATTTTTCCCATGCTGGTGGTCGCGCTGGCGCTGCGGATGTGGAATCGCGGGGAGTCTATCCGGGAGGTCGGGCTGTTTTGCCTGAAATCCGCGGCGGGGTACGCGCTGGGGTTGCTCTTCTTCAAGCTGGTGATCATGATTCCCGCCGACACCAACTATGTTGGCAACGCCCTGCCCTCGGCGGGGGAGCTGATTCCCCACTTCATGAGGAATCTGAGAAGCTATTATTCGCTGATTTCGTCGGATTTCAAGCCCTTCTGGCGGATTGCGGCGGTGCTGGCGGCGGCAGCCTTCTGCGTTCGCACGGTTCTGGATTCCCGGCGGAGAACGCTTCCCGCCATCGCCATGACCGCCGTGGCGCTGATTCTGATGGGGATGATGTGCTTTGGACTGTATCCCGCGCTGGCATCCACGGTTTTCGCGCCCCGGGCAATGTACGGCTTCGGCGTGCTGCTTACCGTTTTCGGCATGACGGCGGCGGAAGGGAAGAAGCGCGTTCCGCTTAAGATACCGGCGGTGGTTCTCAGCTGGGTTTTCTTTGTGTTCTCCTTCACCTATGGGAATGCCCTGAGCGTCCAGAAGGACTACACGGATTTCCGAACCCAGCTGGTGATTTCGGACTTGCAGGAAGTGGAGGCGTTCCGGTCGGACGCACCGGTGACGGTGCAGCTGTCCGGCTCCATCGGCAAAGCGCCGGTTCTTTGGAACATGCCGCAAAACTACCAGATGCTGAACCGTCTCATTCCCGACACCTTCGGCGGGGGAGATGATCTGACCCAGTACGGGTTCTACTGCTACTATGATCTGCAAAACGTCGTATGGAATCCGGATGTGGACCTGCGGAAAATGGACTTGCCCGTTCTGGAGGACAACATGTACCACACAATCCGCGGCGAAGGAAGCTATGTCCTGGTAGAGCTGAAATAGTGAATGATTACAGAAAAAATCCCGGAAAGCGACAGCTTTCCGGGATTTTTGCTTATAAATTGGAATTACTCAGCAAAGTCAGCTTCTTCGGCAACGGGCTCGTTGGCGTTCACGGTGACCTCAGCGGCAGGCTCTTCGGTGGGGACTTCCTCAGCGGGAGCCTCGGCGGGGACTTCCTCAGCAGGCTCTTCGGCAGGCGCTTCCTCAGCGGCGGTCTCTTCGACGGCCTTCGGCTCTTCCTTGCAGCAGGGGCACTTGGGCAGGGAAGCGAGAACCTTCTTCGCCCAGGCGACGATCTGTTCACCGTAGGTAGCGACAACGTAGACGACGCCGGCAGCGGCAACCAGAGCAGCCAGAACTTTTGCAATTACATTGAATGTTTTCATGGCAATGACCTCCAGGAGATTTTTTATACAAGCAGAGTATAACCAATATCGTCAAAAAAAGCAATACGTAAATTGGGAATAAATTGAAAACAAAACCGGAGCTATTCAGACATACCCGTACATTCCCCGAACGCTGACCTCCCCGGCGTTGACGGCTTCCACGTGGGAATCGGAGAACTGCACCACCAACGCACCCTCGTCGTCCACGTCCAGAGCACGCCCGTGGCGGATTTCTCCTGCGCCCACCACGGAAATTTCCTTCCCGAGGGTGACGCAGTTTTCCCGGTAGAACCGGAGCATGTCCTCCTTGCCGGTAAACAGGGAGGCGTCCATTTCCCACAGCGATTCCATCATGGCGGCGGCGACCCGGCAGCGGTCGATTTCCCGGCCGGCCGCCATGGCGAGGGAGCAGGCTCTGTCCCGGATTTCCGGGGGAAAATCATCCGCCCTCTGGCAGCAGTTGACGCCGATGCCCACGATCGCCCAGCCGACGTCCCCGGCGGGATTCAGCCCCATTTCCGTGAGGATTCCGGCGAGCTTCTGCTTTCCCCAAACCAGGTCGTTCGTCCACTTGATGCCGGGGCGAAGATGAACGGCGCGTTCCACCGCGTGGCACATGGCGGCCGCGACGGCGCAGGTCAGGTGCATCAGCTCCTGGGGGGCGCACTTTGGACGCAGAAGGATGCTCATATAAATCCCCACCCCCGGCGGGGAGAGGAACGACCGTCCCATCCGCCCCCGGCCGCCGGTCTGGCGGTCGGCGATCAGCACGGTGCCATGGGGAGCGCCCTGGGAAGCCAGGACTTTCAGGCGGTTGTTGGTGGAATCCAGCTCGGGAAATACGAAAAGCCGGTCTTTCCAGGGATATTCCCGGGGAAGAAAGGAGAGAATCTGCTCTTTCATGTCAGTCAATGTCGCTCAGCACTTCCTCGGGCGGATTGTCCAGAATTTCGGGATGGGCGAGAATGCGGCGGTAATGCTTAAAGAATGCGGCGTAGTAGAAGCCGTCCACGATCCGCTCGTCCAGGGTGAACTTGACGTCCACGTACTTCTTTTCCACCACGGTGCCGTCCTCCTGCACCTCCACTGCCCGGCGCTTCATGCCGAAGGAGCCGAACACCGGCAGGTTGCCGAAGTCGTACAGGTGATGGTAAATAGGCGGGATGCCCAGGCTTCCCATGGAGGTGAAGAACAGACTCCCGTGGAATGGGCTGACCTCCAGCAGGAATTTGGGCAGCATCCCGAAATAATCCAGGGTTTTCAGCAGCCACACCGTGAACTTCAGGAATATGCCGGGAATCAACGTAAGGGCGCCCGCCGTGTTGTCAAAATTGGAATCCAGGGGCGTATTCTTCACATTTTCCACGGCGGATTGCAGCTTGCGGTAAACATCGTCGGCAGTGTCCCGGGGATTTAAGTGCACCTTGACGATGGTGTCCGGGGAGTCGGCGGTCATTTCCTTCTTGATGGTCATGCAGTACTGAATGTCGTCGCCCCGGGAATAGACCTTCTGTCCCGCGAGGAAGCGGTTCAGGCCGGGATAGCGGCACATGCCCCGGCAATAGGCCGCCAGCAGAACGTGGGTAATGCCGAAGCTGGTCAGACCCTCCCGGCGCTTGCGGCGGATGTAACGGTCAATGTGGCTGATTTCCAGAGACTCCTCAAAGAGGTTCGCGGAGGTGTTCCGGGTGACCATGATGTAGGGGGAAACCTGCGCCATGGGGGGCAGGGTGCGCAGACGGCGTCCGTCGGTGCGGTCGCCCCAGGTGGGATGGTATTCGCCCACCGGATGCACCCGAATGCCGAAAAGAAGGATCAGCATTCCCAGAACCATGAGAAAGTCCGGCAGGCACTTGCCGCCCGCAGTGAGGTCGCCCCGCAGGAGGAACGCCCGGTAGCAGTACAGCAGGAACAGCAGCGGACAGCACAGAATGGGGAACAGGAGCAGCACGGCGTGCCTGCGGCGTCCGGCGGTGATGTCCGTGTAGAGGAAGGCGAAGAAGATCACCGCGATCCAGAAAAGAAACGCCATCAACCGGCTGGAAACGCCGCCGGAGAAGGTCAGGCCGGCGTACCAGGCCATAAGCCAGACGGGAATGGCGGTCTTATAGAACCGTTCTTCCCCGGACAGGAGGGCGATGAGCGCGTACAGCACGGCCGCCGCGATTGGCAGAACGATTTGGCTCCACACGAAATGCGCGTCTCCGGACCCTTTCAAACCGGAGAGCGCAATGCGGGCCACTGCCGAGCAGACCATGCACAGCGCCATCAGCCAGGTCAGCGCGTTTTTGCGGCTGACGTAGAGATGAATTCTGTTTTTCATAACAACGTAATTATATCAAACATCACCTGGCTTGGCAATAAGAAAAGCGGGCGAAACGCCCGCTTTTTGGAAAATCTTAAGCTTTTTCGTCGAAGGGAAAAAAAGGAAGTGCCGGATTTACAGCGATTTGGCAAGAGCCGCAATGAACGCCGGGGTGGTGCCGCAGCAGCCGCCCAGCAGTGTCGCGCCGTTGTCCCGGCACTGAAGCATGATATCCGTAAATTCCTCCGGTGTCTGAGCGTACTCGGCGACGCCCTGGTCATTGATGATGGGGATGCCCGCGTTGGGCTTGCAGATCAGAGGAACCTTTACGCTGCGGCGCAGCTTTGACACCAGATGGGGCGTCATCATGTCCGCCGCCACGCAGTTAAAGCCCACGGCAGCCGCGCCCGCCGCTTCCAGATCGTGCAGAACCTTCCCGCCGTCCGCGCCGGAGAGCAGCGCCCCGTCGGATTGCAGGGTAAAGGAGTACATGGCGGCTCCCGCGCCTTCCAGCTCGGCGGCGGTGAGAATGGCCTCCGCCTCCTGGGCGTAGAGCAGGGTCTCGCCGATGAGCAGATCGGCCCCGCCGTCGATCAGACCGCGGATCTGACGGCGGTAATTCTCCACCAGCAGGTCGAAGCAGTCCGGGTTCCAGCTGTCGCAGTAAACGGCCAGGGTGGTCAGGTCGCCCGCGATGAGACACCCGGGGGCGGCGGAGCGGGACAGCGCCACCAGCGCTTCGTTGAGCTTCTCCGTCTGGGCGTCCATGCCCACGGTTTTCAGGGCGATGGGCTGCGCCTGGAAGGTGGGAGCGTAGATGATCTGACTGCCTGCGGCGGCGTAGGCGCGTTGGAGCGCTACCAGGGGTTCCGGATTTTCCAGCACCCACTGCTCGGTGCAGCAGCCCTTGGGCATTCCGGCGGCGCGGAGATTGGAGCCGGTGGCGCCGTCCAGAATGCGGACGCCCTCCTGAATCTTCTGCTGAAATTCTTCTCTTGTAAGCATAAGAATACCTTTCTCGATAATCGGCTCGCCGGGGAGCGTGTATCATGCGGCATATCCCGGCAAAAACTGACGGATGGATTGAGATAATTATAAACGATTTTTGAATGGATTGCAACAGGCATTGACCTTTTGAGGAAAATCTGCTACTATAGCAAAAGTCTGGCAAATCTCTGGAAACCAAAAAGTTTGGTATTCCCGGAGCTTTTAAGAAAAGGAGATACATTTTTATGAAAAAAACGGTATTAAGAGAATACGCCCGCCTGATCGTCCGCAGCGGCGTCAACGTCCGGAAGGGACAGGAGGTGCTGATTTACGCCGATCTTGACCAGCCGGAATTTGTGCAGATGGTTGTGGAGGAAGCCTACAAGGCCAAGGCGAAGAAGGTCAGCGTGGAGTGGAACTACCAGCCCCTCCAGAAGCTCCATGTCCGCCATCAGTCCGTCAAGACCTTGGGGGAGGTTCCCGAGTGGCAGAAGGCCAGATTGCAGCACTATGTGGACGTGGTTCCCTGCCGCATCCACCTGATTTCCGAAGACCCGGACGGCCTGAAGGGCATCAATATGGCGAAGCTGTCCAAGGCCCGGCAGCTGCGCTACCCCATCGTGAAGCCCTACAACGACCAGCTGGAGAACAAGGATCAGTGGTGTATTGCCGCCGTCCCCGGTGCGGCCTGGGCAAAGAAGGTATTCCCCGGAATGCGCACCAGCACCGCCATGGAGAAGCTGTGGGAGGCCATCCTGTTCACCTCCCGTGTGACCGACGACCCCGTGAGGGCCTGGGAGGAGCACAACGCCGATCTGCATGACCGCTGCGCTTACCTCAACGGCCTGCACATCCGCAGCCTGCACTACACCGCGGAAAACGGCACCGACCTGACCGTGGGCATGATCCCCGAGGGCGAGTGGAAGGGCGGCGGAGACACCAGCCTGCAGGGCATCTTCTTCAACCCCAACATCCCCACGGAGGAGTGCTTCATCTCCCCCAAGCGGGGCGAGGCCGAGGGCATCGTTTATGCCAGCAAGCCTCTGAGCTATCAGGGTCAGCTCATCGAGAATTTCTCCGTCCGTTTTGAAAAGGGCAAGGCCGTGGAGGTCAAGGCGGAGAAGGGCGAAGAGCTGCTCAAGACCATGATCGCCATGGACGAAGGCGCGTCCTATCTGGGCGAGTGCGCCCTGGTACCCCAGCACAGCCCCATTGCGGAGAGCGGCATCCTGTTCTATAATACCTTGTTCGACGAAAACGCCGCCTGCCATCTGGCGCTGGGCATGGGCTTTGCCGACACCATTCAGGACTTCCAGAATAAGACCCTGGAGGAGTGCCGCGCCCTGGGCGTCAACGATTCCATGATCCACGAGGATTTCATGATCGGCTGCGACAGCATGAACATCGACGGCATCTGCGAGGACGGCAAAGTTGTACCCATTTTCCGGAACGGCAACTGGGCATTCTGATCGGAAAAACCGCTGACGCACCACGATTTTTCGATTTTTTGAAAAAATCGAAAAAAGTGCTTGCATTCTCCGACAATTTATGATATGATATCCGGGCGATTGAAGATTGCCCGGGGCTACTATGCCCTTTAACTGATAAGAAAGAGGTGAACGAAATGAAGGAAGGTATCCATCCCAAGTACGAACAGACCACCATCCGCTGCGCGTGCGGCAATGTCTTTACCACTGGTTCTACCAAGAAGGACATTCGTGTTGAGATCTGCTCCAAGTGCCACCCTTTCTATACCGGCAAGCAGAAGCTGGTTGACACCGGTGGACGTGTTGATCGGTTCAACAAGCGGTTTGGCCTGAAGTAAGACCCGCAAATCCCGCACTGCGCGATGCAGTGCGGGATTTTTGTATTTTTGTGGTTGTTCGCGGCGCGGATGTGTGGTATAATAAGAGAAATGGTAAGAGGGGAAGTGCCGCCGGAAGAGAAACCGGGGCTTTCCATGAGAAAAGCGGAGGTAATATGGAAGAAAGATTTGATAAACAGACCCAGGAGCGTGCAGTCCTGGTGGGATTGAACGCGGACTGCTTTGCCGAAGAAGAAACTGCCACCGAAAGCACTCTGGACGAGCTGGAAGACCTTCTGGAGACCGCGGGAGGCTTCTGCACAGGCAAGGTGCTGCAAAACCGCCATACCCCCGATTCCCACAGCTTCATCGGCGAGGGAAAAGCCCAGGAGGTGCGGATGCTGGCGGAAGCGACCCAGGCTACCATGGTCATCTTCGACAACGAGCTTTCCCCCGGCAACATCCGGGCGCTGGAGGAGATCATCGGGCTTCCCGTTCTGGACAGGAGCGCCCTGATTCTGGACATTTTTGCCCAGCGGGCGAAAACGAAGGAAGGTCGGCTTCAGGTGGAGCTGGCGCAGTACAAATATCTGCTGCCCCGGCTGTCCGGCATGGGCACGAGCCTTTCCCGGCAGGGCGGCGGCATCGGCACCCGGGGCCCCGGCGAGACCAAGCTGGAATCCGACCGTCGGCACATCCGGGAGCGCATTAACCGTCTGGAAGAGGAGCTGGAACAGGTGCGCAAGGTGCGCTCCGTCCAGCGGGAGCGGAGAATGAAAAATTCCGTTCCGGTGGTGGCCATTGTGGGCTACACCAACGCGGGAAAATCCACCCTGCTCAACCAGCTCACCGGTGCGGGGATTCCCGCCAACAACCGGCTGTTTGACACCCTGGACACCACCTCCCGGCTTCTGACGGTTTCGGACAATCTGGATGTGATCCTTTCCGACACCGTGGGATTTATTGCAAAGCTGCCCCATCATCTGGTGGACGCCTTCCGGGCGACGCTGGAGGAACTGGAATTTGCCGACCTGCTTCTGCATGTCATCGACGCTTCCGACCCCCATCTTGAGGAGCATATCGCCGTGGTGGACAGGCTGATCTCCCAGCTGGCCAAGCCGGAAACACCGGTGCTGAAATGCTACAACAAGGCCGATCTGGTGTATTCCGACGACATTCCCGTGGGGAAAAACATTGTTGCCATCTCCGCCAAACGGGGAATCAACATGGACGGTCTGCTGAAAGCCATCGAAAGCGCTCTGAACCATGCCCGGCACCATATCGTGGTGCGTCTTCCCTACGCCATGGGCGGCATGGTGGAGACGCTGCATGACGGCGCCCAGGTCAAGAAAGTGGACTACACCCCGGAGGGCATTGAGATCGAGGCCGTGGTGGACGGAATTCTCTACGGAAGACTCCGGGAATATATCATCAGGGAGTGCTGAGAATTGGACGAGTATCTGGTACCCACCCAATTTGGCGAAGCGGAATTTGTGGAAAAAAAGTCCCGCTTCATCGGCCGCGTCTGGCCTGTGGACACCGAGGAAGAAGCCCTGGCGAAAATTCAGGAGATGAAAAAGAAGCACTACGACGCCACCCATAACTGCTGGGCGTACATCATCAAGGATGGCGCGGTGCGCTTCTCCGACGACGGCGAACCCGGCGGCACCGCGGGAATGCCCATGCTGCAAGTCTTGCAGCGGGAGGGGCTATATAACGTAGTTTGTGTGGTGACCCGGTACTTTGGCGGTATTCTTCTGGGCGCCGGGGGACTGGTGCGGGCGTATACCAAGGGCGCGAAAATCGCCGTGGACGCTGCGGGCAAATCCATGAAGCGGGTCTGGACGGCGGTGTATGTGCCGTGTCCCTATCCCTTCTACGAGCGGGTCAGGCTGGAAGCCGCCGCCTTTGGGGGCATCCTCCGCAAGACGGATTTCGGCGCGGAGGTGGAGCTGGAGCTGCTGTTCCCGGAGGGGCAGGTCAGCGCCTTTCTGGAAAAACTCACCGACCTGTCCAGCGGAACCGTGGAGGGCATGGAAACCGGACAGGAATACCGGGCGTTCCCGATAGACAGGGAGACTACATAATGGAAATTCGGAAAATTACCCGGGAAAACGCCGGAGACCTCCGGCTGAAAAATGAGCCGTTTGCCATGCCGGGGCGCTTTATCCCGGCACTGAAAGACGGCGTGTGGACGTACCGGACGGAAACAAGCCCGGAATGCCAGTGGATGACCTTCCCCGACGAGGAATACGACTTTGAAACGGTGAACCGGGAGGGCGCTGCCTTCGGCGCTTACGAGGACGGCGTCTGCATCGGGGTTGCCATTTATCAGGACTACTATTTTTCTTATATGTATCTGCTGGACCTGAAGGTCAGCTCTGCCGCCCGGGGAAAGGGCGTGGGCAAGGCGCTCATCGAAGCGGGAATGGCCGAAGCGAAGGCGCGGGGCTACCGCGGCCTGTACACCCAGGGGCAGGACGATAATCTGAACGCCTGCATGTTCTACTTAAAAGCGGGCTTTACCATCGGCGGCTTCGACAACGGGGTGTACCGGGGGACGAAGCAGGAAAATAAGGCGGACGTCATCTTCTACAAGGAGTGAGGGAATTATCATGACTGTGCGGGAAGAACTGGAATGGCAGGAGCATAAGCGATTGAATCCTCTGGCGGCCTTCGCCGACCAGAGCAAGGGACGTCCGAGGCAGGAAGAGCCCCGGGCGGAGGACGTGCGCACTTGTTATCAGAGGGACATTGACCGCATTGTTCATTCCAAGTCCTTCCGCCGGCTGATGCACAAGACCCAGGTGTTTTTGCAGCCCGAGGGCGACCACTACCGCACCCGGATGACCCACACCCTGGAGGTCAGCCGCATTGCCGGAACCATCACCCGGGCGCTGGGGCTGAATGAAGACCTGGCGGAGGCCATCGCCATGGGACATGATTTGGGACACACGCCCTTCGGCCACGCCGGGGAGGACGCCCTGAGCCAGTGCCTGGGCAAGCCCTTCCGCCACAATGAGCAGAGTCTGCGGGTGGTGGATATCCTGGAAAAGGACGGACAGGGACTGAACCTGACCTACGAGGTTCGCATGGGCATTCTGGGTCACACCGGGGATTACTGGCCGGAGACGTTGGAGGGGCAGGCCGTGCGTCGCTCCGACCAGATCGCCTACGTCAACCACGACATTGACGATGCCATCCGGGCGGGCATCCTCACCGACGACGACATTCCCATCGAAATCACCGACGTGCTGGGGCACAGCCATCGGGACAGGATCAACACCCTGGTCTGCGACGCCATCCGCACCTCCCGGGAATTCGGGAAGGTCTGCCTGTCTCCCGACGTGGACAGGGCGCTCAAAGAGCTGCGCTCGTTCATGTTTACCAATGTCTACCGCAATCCGGTGGCCAAGGGCGAGGAAAGCAAGGCCAAGGATATGCTCAAGCGGCTGTTTGAATACTACATTTCCCATCCCGAAGCGCTGCCGGAGGATTTTCAGCCCCAGCTGAGCTTTGACGGCATGGAGCGCACGGTGTGCGACTACATCGCGGGAATGACGGACAATTACGCCGTCGAAAAATTCCGGGAAATCTTCATCCCCATGGGATGGCAGGTTCACGGTTAGCAATTGAGAAAAAAGTTTGACGAAAGGAGGGGAGACCATGCCATTTCCACCGGCATTTATTGACGAAGTGATCGCGCGAAATCCGATTGAGGACGTGGTGGGGCAGTACGTGACGCTGAAGCGTTCCGGCTCCAACCTGTTTGGCCTGTGTCCCTTCCACGGTGAAAAAACCCCCTCCTTCTCCGTCGCGCCGGATAAGGGCATGTTCTACTGCTTCGGCTGTCACAAGGGCGGCGGCGTCATCAATTTCGAGATGGAAATTGAGGGGCTGAGCTACGGCGACGCCGTGCGGGCGCTGGCCAAGCGGGCGGGGCTGGAAGTCCCCGAGGACGAGCAGTACCAGTCCCGGTATCGTCAGCAGGAGCGGCTTTGGGCGCTGCACAAGGAAGCGGCGCGGTTTTTCCACAGCTGTCTGTACGCGCCCATGGGCGCATCGGCGCTGGAATACGCACGGGGGCGGGGAATGTCCCAGATGACCCTGACGAAGTTTGGCATCGGCTACGCCCCGGACAGCTGGGACGATCTGGTAAACGCCATGCGGAAAAAGGGCTACACCGATCAGGAGCTGCGGGATTCCGGTCTTGTGACGGTGTCCAAAAAGAACGGCAATCTTTTCGACCGGTTCCGGGATCGGCTGATGTTTCCTATCATCGACGTCCGGGGGAACGTCATCGGCTTCGGCGGGCGCATTATGAATGACCGGGACAAAAACGCCGCCAAATACTTAAATTCCCCGGAAACCCTGATTTTCAACAAGCGAAAGAACCTGTTTGCCCTGAATTACGCCAAGAAAAGCAAAATGGGCTACCTGATTCTGGTGGAGGGGTACATGGACGCCATTGCCCTGCATCAGTACGGTTTTGACTGCGCGGTGGCATCCTTGGGTACTGCCCTGACGGACGACGGCGCAACGCTGCTGTCCCGGTATACCGACCAGGTGGTGCTGATCTACGACGGCGATACCGCCGGACAGAACGCCACCCAGCGGGCGATCCCCATGCTGGAAAAGGCGGGTTTGCAGGTCAAGGTTCTGAAAATGCGGGATGCAAAAGACCCGGACGAATTTCTCAAAAAGTACGGCGCCGACCGTTTTAAGATTCTATTGGAGGAATCCTCCAATCGGGTGGAATACCAGCTTGCCGCCATTTTGCGGAAGTATGACCTGCGGGACGACGACCAGAAGGTGCGCTATTTGCAGGAATCCGCCGAGCTGATCGGCTCTCTGCCCAGCGCCGTCCAGCGGGATGTCTACGGCGGGCGGGTGGCGGAGGCCGCGAAAATCAGCGCCGATGCCATGCAGCTGGAAATCCAGCGGGCGTGGAAGCGGCGAGCCTATCAGGAGAAGAAAAAACAGGAAAAAATCGACCTGTCTCCCGCCCGGAATTTACAGCCCAAGAGCCGGGACATCCGCTATACCAACATGAAATCCGCCATGGCGGAGGAAATGCTCCTGTCGCTGATTCTGCGGGAAAGTGCTCTGCTGGACGACACCGGCGGCCTGGAAGCGGAGATGTTCTCCTCGGAGCTGCTGGGACGGGTTTACGCCCAGTTAAAGCAGCGGCATGAGCAGGGGCTGGAGGTTTCCCTCGGGGGACTGACGGACTTGACGTCGGAGGAAATGTCCCACATTGCGGGTATCCTGCACAGACAGCAGGGGCCTGTGAACGAGCAGGCGCTGACGGACTGCATCCGCACCATCCAGAGCGAATACCAGGCCTCCCAGGTGACGACGGAGGACGATTTGCTGGCGGTGCGGGAACGATTAAAGGAAAGAAAAGGAATCAAAGTATGACAGAGCTGTTAGAGAATTCTCCGGTGAGTGCCGGCGAGGACGATGTGCGCCAATACTTAAATGAGATCCGGCGGTACCCCCGTCTGACGCCGGAGGAGGAGCGGGAGCTTGCCATGCGCTGCGCCCGGGGAGACGAGAGCGCCATTCGCCAGATGGTCAATTCCAATCTTCGGCTGGTGGTGTCCATTGCAAGAGAGTACGCCGGACGGGGCGTTGCGCTGATGGATTTGATTCAGGAGGGCAGTATCGGCCTTCTGGTAGCGGCGCGGAAATTTGACTATACCAAGGATTACCGGTTTTCCACCTACGCCACCAAGTGGATTCGTCAGGGGGTGACCCGGTGCCTGATGAACCACGGAAGCGCCATCCGGGTGCCGCTGCACACGGCGGAGCGGATGCGGAAGATCGAAGCGGTGCGCACCGCCCTGCGTCAGGAGCTGGGGGAGGAGCCCACCGCCGCCCAGATCGCGGAAAAGTGCGGCCTGCCGGAAGAAAAGGTGGCGGAGCTGACCCAGCTGACGCCGGACATCTGCTCCCTGGACGTCCCCACGGGGGACGACGACGGCACCGCCCTGCAATCCCTGTTGGAGGATGCCCAGGCGCCTCAGCCCTATGAGGAAGTGGTGCGTGGGGAGCTGGATAAGACGATGGATGAGCTTCTGGGGACGCTGAACGAGCGCCAGCAGCAGATTCTGCGGCTGCATTTCGGCATGGAGGACGGCAACTGCTACTCGTTGGAAGAAATCGGCAAGAAGCTGGGGATTTCCAAGGAGCGGGTGCGCCAGATCGAACGTCAGGCTATGGACAAGCTGCAAAAGATGGGCACCAGTCTGGGATTGGAGGATTTTCTGAATGAATGATCTGGATGTTTCCTTTGAGGACAGCCCCTGGGAAGCCTTCCTCAGAACCAAGCGGGCGGGGGATACGGTTTCGGCTGCGAACCTTCTGACCATGCTGGAGGAAGAAAACGAGCAGGTCGTGGAGGACGCCCTTCAGGCATTGGAGGACGGCGGCCTGAACCTGAACGTCTTTGACCTGCCCAAAGCATCGGGCGGCGGAGAAGCGGCTCTGCGGCTGCGTCAGGAAGCGCAGTTGGTGGAAAAGGGCTTGAACCCCAAGGAGCTGGAACCCAACGACCCGCTGCGGCTGTACTTAGAAGAGGTAGCGCAGCTTTCCACTTCCGGGGACGAGCAGGCGTTGGCGGCAAGGTGTGCGGCGGCGGATGAACGGGCCATGGAGGCGCTGACCAATCTGGGGCTGCACCGGGTTCTGGAACTTGCCAAAGATCACGTGGGCTGTGGGGTGCTTCTGCTGGACCTGATTCAGGAGGGGAGCCTGGGACTGTGGCAGGCCATTCAGGGCTACCGGGAGGGGGATTATGCCGCCTACCGGGACTACTGGATTCGGCTTTACATGGCAAAGGCGGTTTTTTTACAGGCCAGAGCCAACGGCGTGGGGCAGAAGCTCCGGGGTGCGCTGGAGGACTACCGCGCCGTGGACGAGCGGCTGCTGTCCGAGCTGGGGAGAAATCCCACCTTGGAGGAAATTGCCGAGGCCATGCACATAAGCCCGGAGGAAGCCTCCGCGGTGAAAAAGATGCTGGACGATGCCCGTCTTCTGGCGCAAGCAAAGAAGCAGCCGGAGCCGGAGGAAGAAAAGGAAGCCGAAGAGCAGGCCGTGGAGGACACCGCCTATTTCCAGATGCGCCAGCGCATCCTGGAGCTGATGTCGGTGCTTAGCGGGACCGACGCAAAGCTGATTTCCCTGCGGTTTGGCCTGGAGGGCGGAATGCCCCTCAGCCCCGAGGAAACGGGAAAGCGCCTGAACCTGACCCCCGACGAGGTGGTCGCAAGAGAAGCAAACGCCCTGAGCAAGCTGCGCTCAGAGAGATAGAAAGAAGGATATGTATGGCAAAACCAATTTCCATCGCCATTGACGGCCCCGCCGGGGCGGGAAAGTCCACCATTGCCCGAAGACTTGCCAAAGAGCTGGGCTTTTACTACGTGGACACCGGGGCGATTTACCGCACCGTGGCCTATTTCTTTGACCTGTGGGGCGTCAGCCCCAAGGATATTGACGGCATTACCCGTTACATCGACGAGCTGACCATCGGCATCGAGTACGACGACGAGGGCGTCCAGCACATGATTATGAACGGTATGGACGTGACCGGCGACATCCGCACCCCCGAGCTTTCCCAGAAGGCCAGTCTGGTCTCCGCCCACGCCATCGTCCGGGACTTACTTCTGGACATGCAGCGGGAAATGGCGGAGAAGCACAACGTCATCATGGACGGCAGGGACATCGGCACCGTGGTGCTGCCCAAGGCCACGGTGAAGATTTTCCTAACGGCCACCCCGGAGGTGCGGGCGAAACGCCGCACGGAGGAGCTGATCGCGAAGGGGCAGAAGGCGGACTACAATAAAATCCTCAAGGACATTCAGCAGCGGGACTATCAGGACACCCACCGGGAAATTGCCCCCCTGAAAATGGCCCGGGACAGCGTCAGGCTGGACACCTCCGAGCTGGATATCGACGGTGTTATTGCCGCGATGAAGGAAATCATTGCCCGGAAGGTGACGCTATGAGCGTCCGGGTCGCGGAAAGCGCCGGATTCTGCTTCGGCGTCAGCCGGGCGGTGGAGCTGGTGGAGCAGGCGGCCAAAGCAGGGAAAACCGTGGTTACCCTGGGGCCGATTATCCACAATCATCACGTGGTGGATAAATTCCGCGCCCTTGGGGTCGAGGTGATCGACACCCCGGAGCAGGCTAGCCCCGGCCAGACGGTGATCATCCGCTCCCACGGTGTCAGCCGGGCAGTGTACGAGGAATTGCAGCGCAGGGGCGTGGAGATCATCGATGCCACCTGTCCCTTCGTCAAGCGCATCCACGGGATCGTCAGCCGCGCCGAGGAGGAGGGGCAGCTGCCCGTCATTATCGGAACGCCCACCCACCCGGAGGTGGAGGGCATTGCCGGATGGTGCCGGGACTGCCGGGTTTTTGAGACCCTGGACGGCCTGAAAAACTGGGCTTATTCCAAAGAAGATCTTAAGAATTCGCCAATTTGCATGGTTTCACAAACAACTTTAACGGAATCTTTGTGGAAAATGTGCGGTGAATTTGCAAAAAAACAGTTTACTAACCTGAAAATTTTTGATACAATATGTAGAGCAACTGAGTATAGGCAAAGCGAAGCAGCTGGGTTGAGTGAAATCTGTCAGGCTATGGTCGTTGTGGGTGACCCCAAAAGTTCCAACACAGGCCGTCTTGCTATGATTTGCCGAGAACACTGCGACCGGGTATTCCTGGTGGACAATGCTTCCGAGCTGCGGCCGGAGGATTTTCGCGGTGTCAGCGATGTTGGAATCACTGCCGGTGCGTCGACGCCGGCGTGGATTATAAAGGAGGTCAACAAGACTATGAGCGAAATCACGAATGTTGAGACTGTACAGGAGGAGAACTTCGCGGAGCTTCTCGAGCAGTCCATCAAGACTTTAAATACAGGAGATAAGGTTATCGGCACCGTGACCGGAATCGGCAACACCGAAGTCCAGGTCGACCTCGGCACCAAGCATGCCGGCTACATCCCTTATGACGAAGTCAGCACCGATCCTTCCGTGAAGCCGGAAGACATCCTGAAAGTCGGCGACGAGATCGAGGTCTTCGTCGTTCGTGTCAACGACCAGGAAGGCACCGTGCAGCTTTCCAAGAAGAAGCTGGACGGCCTGAAGGTCTGGGACGACATGGCTGCCTGGGCAGAGGACAAGACCACTGTGGAAGGCACCATCACCGAGGAAAATAAGGGCGGCCTGGTCGCCAACGTCAAGGGCATCCGGGTGTTCATCCCCGCTTCCCAGTCCGGCATCGCCAAGGGCGGCGACATGGCCGGTATGGTCGGCAAGACCGTGCAGCTGAAGATCACCGAGGTCAACCGCGCCCGCCGCCGTGTTATCGGCTCCATCCGCGCCGTCAACTCCGAGGCTCGCAAGGCTGCGCAGGAGAAGATCTGGTCCGAGATCGAAGTGGGCAAGAAGTACCACGGCACCGTCAAGTCCCTGACTTCCTACGGTGCGTTCGTGGACATCGGCGGCGTGGACGGCATGGTTCACGTTTCCGAGCTGAGCTGGAACCGCATCAAGACGCCCGCTGACGTTGTGAAGGTCGGCGACGAGATCGACGTTTACGTCATTTCCTTTGACCCTGAGAAGCACAAGATTTCTCTGGGCTACAAGACCGCCGAGATGAACCCCTGGAATCAGTTCATGACCAAGTATTCCGTGGGCGACGTGGTGGACGCCAAGATCGTCAAGCTGATGACCTTCGGTGCCTTCGCTGAGATTCTCCCCGGCGTGGACGGCCTGATTCACATTTCCCAGATCGCTGACCGCCGCATCGGCAAGCCCGAGGATGTTCTGTCCGAGGGTCAGGATGTGAAGGTCAAGATCACTGATGTGGACGCCGAGAACAAGCGTATCTCCCTGTCTATCCGCGCTCTGCTGGAACAGCCTGAAGAGGACGCCGAGTAATTTGTGATGCAACACCGGGGCTGCGCAGGTAGCCCCGGTGTTTTGCTAAACAGGACAATTCGCCGCGTCTGCGGATTTCCGCAGCGGGCTGTAAACCGATAATACTATTTCTTCATAAAATGATTTCATCATTTTATTTAAGCCGTTTCACGGCAGACCGCCTGGGCGGCGGTAAGAAATGTATTGACTTCGTTTTTTAGCGGCAGTGGCCGCAATCCTGCGGCCTGATAAAACGCTTTTAAGCGTTTTATTAAAAACTCATATAAGGAGGATAATTATGGTAAAGCATATCGTACTGTACACCCTGAAAGAGGGCGTTGACAAGACCGAGGCCGTGAAGCTGATCGCCTCCGTTCTGGAGCCGCTGGTGGGGAAGATTCCGGGGCTGCTGCATCTGGAGATCCGTCAGGCCTTCAACGGCATGGATTACGCCCTGTATTCCGAGTTTGAAAGCCGGGAAGCACTGGAAAAATACGCCGTGCATCCCCTGCATCAGGAGGCCAAGACCCACTTCTTCCACCTGCTGGACAGCCGGGTGGCAGCAGATTACGAGGTATAACTATCCACAAGTGACAGTCCGGCGGACGGGCGAAGGCCGCGGTCCCGGACGGAAGGAGAAATAGATGAAAGCAATTGTAACCGTAGTTGGAAAAGACCGGGTGGGCATCATCGCGGGTGTCTGCACCGCTCTGGCGGATTTCAACGTCAACGTTCTGGACATCAGCCAGACCGTCATGCAGGGCTATTTCACCATGATGATGGCGACGGAGGTCTCTGCGTGCAACGTCCCGCTGGGAGAGCTTGTCACCCGGATGGACGAGATCGGCAAGGAAATGGGACTGTCCATCCGCGTGCAGCGTGAGGACATCTTTGAAGCCATGCACCGGATTTGAGGGACAGACCATGCTGAATCAGAAGGACATCCTGCAAACCCAGGATATGATCGACAAGCGGCACCTGGACATCCGAACCATCACCATGGGCATCAGTCTGCTGGACTGCTGCGACCCGGATATGAAGACCTGCTGCGATAAGATTTATCGGAAGATTACCCGCTGCGCCAAGGACTTGGTGAAGGTCGGCGAGGACATCGAGAAGGAATTTGGCATTCCCATCGTCAACAAGCGGATTTCCGTCACGCCCATCTCCATCGTGGCCGGTTCCTGCGAGACGGATTCCTATGTGGAAATCGCCAAAACCCTTGACGCAGCGGCGATCACCTGCGGCGTCAACTTTATCGGCGGCTTTTCCGCTCTGGTGCAGAAGGGCTGCACCACGGGAGACTGGAAGCTGATCCGCTCCATCCCCGAGGCCATGGCGGCCACCGAGCGGGTGTGCGCCAGCGTGAACGTCGGCTCCACCAAGGCGGGCATCAACATGGACGCCGTGGCGGAAATGGGACGCATCATCATGAAAACCGCCGAGCTGACTGCGGATAACGACGGCCTGGGCTGCGCCAAGGTGGTGGTGTTCGCCAACGCCGTGGAGGATAACCCCTTCATGGCCGGCGCGTTCCACGGTGTGGGTGAGCCGGAGTGCGTGCTGAATGTGGGCGTTTCCGGCCCCGGCGTGGTGTACCACGCTTTGCAGAACGTCAAGGGTCAGCCCTTTGACGTGGTGGCCGAAACCATCAAAAAGACCGCTTTCCAGATCACCCGTATGGGTCAGCTGGTGGGCAAGGAAGCGTCCCGCCGTCTGGGCGTACCCTTCGGAATCGTGGATCTGAGCCTTGCGCCCACTCCCGCCGTGGGGGACAGCGTTGCCCGGATTCTGGAGGAAATGGGGCTGGAGGTGTGCGGCACCCACGGCACCACGGCTGCCCTTGCTATGCTGAACGACGCGGTGAAAAAGGGCGGCGTGATGGCGTCTAACCATGTGGGCGGCCTGTCCGGCGCGTTCATCCCCGTATCCGAGGACGAGGGCATGATCGCCGCCGCCGAGGGCGGCACGCTGTGCTTAGACAAGCTGGAGGCCATGACCTGCGTCTGCTCCGTGGGACTGGACATGATCGCGGTTCCCGGCGACACCTCCGCGGCGACCATTTCCGCCATCATTGCGGACGAAGCGGCCATCGGCATGGTGAACACCAAGACCACCGCCGTGCGTATCATCCCCGCCCCCGGCAAGACCGTAGGCGACCGGGTGGAAATGGGCGGATTGCTGGGCAGCGCCCCGGTGATGCCGGTGCATGACAAATCCAGCGAGGACTTTATCGCCCGCGGCGGCAGAATTCCCGCGCCGCTGCAAAGCCTCAAGAACTGACAGTTGGAGTGGCGAAATAACCTGTTCGACCAAACAAAAGGAGATTCTCGCTTTTTCCAGAACTATTTACCGTAAGGGATAAAGAATGCGCCTGCCATTTTGAAATGGCAGGCGCATAAATTTTTACTTTGCCGACAGGTCAACGCTTCTTCTGAGCATACTCATAGGCGGCACGGTCTTCGGCAGTTGGATGGTGAATTTCATCTGGGGGGTTCGCGGTTCTTCCAGCGGATTGCCGTCGGAATCGGCCATGATGGGAGCGGTGATGGGGAAGGGGCGCACATCGGGGCCGACAACTTCCAGCGCGTCTCCCGCGCGGAATTTGTTGTTCAGGCGACATACCGCCAGCCCGTTTTCGTCGCAGGATTCCACCTTTGCCACAATCTGCCACTCCCGAATGTACCGGGAGGAAGCTACGTACTGCCCCGGTTCACCGTAATAGAAGCCGGTGGAGTAGATGCGGTGGGAAATGTGACCCACCTCATCCCGCCAGACGGGGTCAAGCACCCTGCCTGCGGCGGCGTCGTCGATGCAGTGGCGGTAGGCTCCCGTGACGATGGCGGCATAGTAGGCGGATTTCGCACGGCCTTCGATCTTGATGCAGTCCACGCCCGCGTCCATCAGGTCGCTTAAGTGGTCGATCATGCACATATCCCGGGAATTTAAGATGTAAGTGCCCTTTTCATCCTCAAAGACCGGGAAATACTCCCCGGGGCGCTTTTCCTCCATCAGGGCGTACTGATACCGGCAGGGCTGGGCGCAGGCACCCCGGTTGCTGTCGCGCCCCGTCATGTAGTTGCTCAACAGGCAACGGCCGGAGTAGCTGACGCACATGGCGCCGTGGCCAAAGGTCTCGATCTCCAGCGCGGGATCGACCTTCCGGCGGATGGCGCGGATTTCTTCCAGACTGCACTCCCGCGCCAGAACTACCCGCTTTGCGCCCAGGTCAAACCACGCCTGGGCGCAGACGTAGTTGGCGATGGACTGCTGGGTGGAAATGTGCTTTTCGCAGTGAGGGGCATATTTCCCGGCCAGGGTGAATGCGCCCAGGTCGGCCACGATCAGGGCGTCCACCCCGGCGTCGTCCAGCTGCTCCAGATATTCCGGCAGCCGGGCGATTTCGTCATTTCTTGGCATGGTGTTCACGGTGACGTGACACTTGACGCCGTGGTCGTGGGCGTACCCCACCGCCCGGGGCAGCTCCTCGGGGGTGAAATTCCCCGCGAAGGAGCGCATTCCAAAGCTTGTTCCGGCAAAGTATACCGCGTCCGCGCCGTAGGCTACGGCCATTTCCAGCCGCTCCATGTCCCCGGCGGGGCTGAGCAATTCCAGCTTTCTCATTCGTCCTCCGATTGCGTGGAAGCGGCAGCGGCAGCAGCAAACTGGGCGCGGTACTGCTCATGCTCTTCCTGGGTGGTGGAGAACTGGTGCATACCGGTGGCGGGATTCAGCACGTAGTAATAGTAGTTGTGGGACTCGGGATTCAGCGCCGCTTGCAGACTGGCAAGACCCGGGTTGGCAATGGGCGTAGGCGTCAGACCCGTGTGGAGGTAGGTGTTGTAGGGGCTGTCCAAACTGGTGTCGATGTGGTCGGACACGCCGTCCTGGGCGTAGATGATGGCGGCGTCGATGTTCAGCAGGGCGGGGTAATCCCAGTGGAACAGACGGTTGTAGATAACACCGGCGATCCGGGGGCTTTCCGACGGGGCGGCGCTTTCCTTCTCGATGAGGGATGCGACGATGGTCACTTCCCGGACGGTGAAGCTTCCGTCGGTGACGGTGGCGTTCAGGGTGTCGATCTGGGCGCGCATTTCCTCGCTGAACCGGTAACCGAAGTTGTCCAGCATCTTTTCCAGAACCTCCCGGGGGGAGGAATTCTTATAGAAATCGTAGGTATCCGGGAAAAGGAAGCCCTCCAGGCAGTATTTTTCTCCCCGGGTCACATTTTCCAGGAACCAGTAGTCCTTCAATGCGCCGTTTGCGGCGTAGGCGCTGAGATCCTGGGCGGTGCAGATGCGGTTTTCTTCCAGCAGGGCGAAAATCTGACGGCAGGTGTAGCCCTCGGGAATCAGCAGATTCTCCACGACCTCCCGGGTGGAGCTGGCGGACATCATATTGACCAGCGCGTGATAGTCGTACCGGGTATTCAGGTCGTAAATGCCGGGGTCAATTTTCTTCTCGGCGTGGGAGATGTCGGCGTAGAAGTGAAACAGGCTCTTGTAGCGGATCAGACCGGCGTCATAGAGCTTGTCGGTGATGCTGTCCATGGTGTCGGACTCGTATACGGTGATGGTGACGGGCTTGTTTTCCCGCCCGAAGGCCAGCACGTCGGCGGCGCAGACCCAGATCATCCGCCCCATAGTCACGCCGATGACCACGATCAGCGCCAGCCACACGATGGTGACCAGAATGTGGGGGATACCCAGCAGACCCTCTCCACGGGTTTTCTTGGGGCGTCCTTTTTTGACGGGACGCTGACGGGCAGGCGTTTTCCGTTCCGGAGCGGGAGCATCCGCCGCGGCGTCAAAACTGCCGTCGTTATCCCGGTATTCCTGTTCCGCAATCTCGTCTTTCGGCGGTTCCGGCTCCGAAATATCTTCGGGCAATTCCTGCAAATCCGGGTCGTCCAGAATGCTGGGGTCGAAGGGCGGCTCCTCCTCGCCGTGTTCCAACATACCGTGGGACACCATGGCGCTGTCGTCAGGGATGATCTCACTGCCGATCTCCGGCTCGGCGAGCCGGCTGTCATAGGATTCCTCCATGCCGTCGTCCACGTCCGGGATACGATCCATGAAGGAGCGGCCGCGCTCGGCGTCGTCGGCCGGGGGCGCAGGGGTTTCGTCCGGGGCAGGGGCGTCCGCAGTGGGGAAGACATCCTCATAAACGGGTGTGTCCTCCCGGGCGGAATCGTCCTCAAATGCGGGAACGTCTTCCTGGGCGGGAATATCCTCCACGGCGGGTTCTTCTGCTTCCGCAGGAACTTCCTCGGGCTGAGAATCGGGTTCCTCCCCAGTCACTTCTTCGGAGACGGGGGCGTCCCCGGTTTCCTCCGATTCCTCGTCGGCGGGAAAGAAGGTCAGTTCTTCGGGAATGATTTCCTCCTCGTCCCGTTCGGGAAACTGTCTGTTTTCCATATTGTGTTCCTCCAGGTCAGCGAATGACGATCTGTTCTGCGACGGCCTGCGCGGCGGCCTGACCCTTCAGGGCGGCGATCAGTGCCAGACCAAAGGGAACGGCGCAGCCTGCGGACGTGCCGGTGATGAGCTTCCCGTCGGTGACGGCGGGGGCGCAGACCATGTGGGCGCTTCCCATCTGGCCTTCACAGCCGGGGTAGCAGGTGGCGCGCTTGCCGTCGGTGATGCCGAGCATGGCAAGAATGGTGGGGGCGGCGCAGATGGCGGCGACGAACCGGCCGTTTTCCCAGGCGAACCGCACGGCCTCCAGCGCCTCCGGGCAGCCCTTGATGGAGGCGACGCCCTTCATTCCGCCGGGGAGGACGATCATGTCCAGCTGGGTCAAGTCCATCTGCCCCAGCTCCATATCGGCGGTCACGGGAATGCCGTGGCTTCCGGTGATGATCTTTCCGCCAATGCCAACGGTGGCGACGGACACGTCCGCCCGACGCAGCAAATCAATAGGGGTGACGGCCTCCGTTTCTTCAAAGCCTGTTCCAAGCAACATGTAAACCATATTCAGTCCTCCAGACATGCCGCCACATGGCGGTAGATTTCTTCGTGAATGTCCTCAATACTCCGCATTTTCCCGTTTTCCGTGCAGGAAATGATCGTCCATCCGTAATATTCGGCGGCGGCGCGTCCGGCGCGGCGGCAAGAAGCGAGATAGGCGCTGTTCCGCTCGTGGATGTCCGCGGTGGTGTGGGTATCCTGTTCCCGGTGGCGCAGCAGCTGCTCCGTAAAATCCGTGGGGACGTCCAGATACAGCGTCAGATCGGGGCGGGGAAGCCCCAGCCGGTCGTATTCAAATTCGTACAGCCACTTAAGAAATTCCTGACGCCTGTCCTCCGGCTCCTTGGACGCCTGATGGACGGCGTTGGAGGTGGTGTAGCGGTCGCAGACCACCAGACCGCCCTGCTCGTACCACTGCCCCCAGGCCTTTTTGTAGGAGGCGTAGCGGTCAACGGCGTAGAAGGAGGAAGCGGCGTAGGCGTTGACGTCCGACGGATTCGTGCCAAACTCCCCCCCAAGATACATCCGAATCAGCGCGGAGCTGGGTTCGGAATATTGGGGAAAGACAATTTTCTGAAAGGCAATGTTTTCGTTTTCCAGACGCTGGGTCAGCAGACGAAATTGGGTGGACTTGCCGGAGCCGTCCGTGCCCTCAATGACGATTAGTTTGCCCATTAGAATTCTCCTTATATCACGGACATATTATCATAGCCTACAATATAGCATATTTTTCCCAATTTGTCCACCATTGCGTGGGACCGAAACGGAGTTTTCTCGAATCAACTGCCGAAAAACAAAAAAAGTTGCAAACATGGGGGAAAAGTGATACAATGAAGAAAATTTCGATGAAAAAGGGAAAGAGAACCATGGAAGTTACATTTGAAAGTCTCGGCCTGAGCCAGGCCATGCTGAAAGCCCTGGAGGAAAAGGGCTACGGCTACCCCACCACCATTCAGGCGGAGGCCATCCCGTATTTTCTGCAATGGAGGGATGTCATCGCCAAGGCGCCCACCGGCACCGGAAAGACCTTTGCCTTCGGCATCCCCATGATTGAGCATATCGACCCGTCCAAGGAGGGCGTTCAGGGGCTGATTCTTGCCCCTACCCGGGAGCTTGCCATCCAGATCGGCGACGAGCTGCGGGGGCTGCTGACCTATTTCCAGGGCATTCGGGTGGCGGTGCTGTACGGCGGCGCGGGCATCGGCGGCCAGATCAAGCAGCTGGAGCGCAAGCCCCAGATCGTGGTGGCGACGCCGGGACGGCTGATGGATCACTACAACCGCAAGACCATCCGCTTGGACAAAATTCAGACTGTGGTACTGGACGAGGCCGACCGGATGCTGGATATGGGCTTTTTCAAGGACGTGACCCGGATCATCGATAAGGTGAAGAACCGGAAGAATCTGGGGCTGTTTTCCGCCACCATCTCCCAGGAGGTCATGACGGTGTCCTGGATGTACCAGCGGGACGAGGTGGAAATCACCGTGGAACCCAAACAGGAAGACCGCCCGGACATTGACCAGTTCAGCATTACCTGCACCCCGCTGGAAAAGGCGGAGACGTCCCTGCGCCTGATCCGCAGTCAGGGCTATGAGCGGGTGATGATCTTCTGCAACACCAAGCACATGTGCCAGCGCCTCTGCGACGAATTCCAGCGGGCGGGCTTGGACTGCGACTGCATCCACGGCGACATCCGCCAGAGCCAGCGGGAAAAGACCATGCAGCGCTATCGGGACGGAAAGCTGGCCGTGCTGATCGCAACGGACGTGGCCTCCCGGGGTATCGACGTGGACGATGTGGACTGCGTCATCAACTACGACGTGCCGGAGGAGAACGAATACTACGTCCACCGCATCGGCCGTACCGGCCGGGCGAAGAAAAAGGGCGTGGCATGGAGCATTGTCAGCAATTTCCCGGAGAAGGCCAGACTGGATGACATCTGCAAATACTGCAATTTCACCATTCAGCCCATGGTGATGGACAAGGATGGAAATTTGACGCCCGAGGAAGTCAAAGCCCCCGTGACGCCCAAAAGGAGATTCCGTTGAATCCCCGGGAAAGGGGCTTTCTGCTGCTGACGAGCCGTCTTGGAAACCCTGACCGTCAGGTTCTTTCTACCGCTCAGCTGCGCATGTTGGCGCTGCGGATGCGGGGCAGGGAATGCGCCCAGCCGGAGCGGGAAATGACGCGGCAGGATTTCATTGCGCTTGGCTACGACCGGGCGACGGCGGAGCGGTATTGCGCCCTGCTTTCGGATACCCAGGAGCTGGACTACTACCTGAGCCGGGGGAGAAAAATGGATTGCACCCCCGTCACAAGGGTCAGCGAGGATTACCCCGGAATTCTGCGGCAGCGTCTGGGAATGGACAGCCCCGGATGCCTGTGGGCGAAGGGGGAGTTGTCCATCTTAAACACCCCTGCAGTGGCGCTGGTGGGAAGCCGGGAACTGCGGGCGGAGAACCGGAAATTTGCCGCGGCGGTGGGATATCGGGCGGCGGAGGAAGGACTGACGCTGGTTTCCGGCAATGCCCGGGGCGCTGACCGCACGGCGCAGGAAGCTTGCCTTGCCGCCGGTGGACGGGTCATCAGCATTGTGGCCGACGAGCTGAGCAGGCAGGCCAGACGGCGGAATGTGCTGTACGTAAGCGAGGACGACTTTGACGGCGCGTTTTCCACCCAGCGTGCGCTGAGCCGCAATCGCTGCATCCACGCACTGGGGCGAATGGTATTTGTTGCCCAGGCCGACTTTGGACACGGCGGCACCTGGGACGGTACGGTGAAAAATCTGCGCTTCGGATGGAGTCCCGTAGCCTGCTTCCGGGACGGCAGTCAGGCCGCCCGTCAGCTGGAACAGATGGGAGCGTACCTGATCGGCACGGACGATTTGCTGGATTTCGGCGGCCTGATGGAAGAAGAAAAAACGCTTTTTTAGCCCATGGCGGTTCCGCCGTGGGCTTTTCGCCGTGACTGCCACATGTGATACTAGATTTTAATAAAACGGTTTAAAAACCGTTTTATTAGGCCGCTGTTTCAGCGTTCTGCGGCGCAGCCGCTAAAATCGTAGTCCATACATTTCTCGCCGCCACCGGCGGCCTGCGAAGGATTCGCAGGATAAAATGGTGTTAACCATTTTATCGAGAAATAGTATGATAAGGAAACTTATCCGTCCTTCAAATAGCGGTTTACATTTCTGACAAAACATGCTAAAATAAACCCGATATAGGGGAACACCCCCGGGAAAGGAATCGGCATATGAAAGGTATCATTTTAGCCGGTGGATCCGGCACACGGCTTTATCCTCTGACAAAGGTCACCTCCAAACAGCTGCTTCCCGTTTATGACAAGCCCATGATCTATTATCCGCTGTCCACCCTGATGCTTGCCGGAATTCGGGATATTCTGATCATTTCTACCCCGTCGGATACCCCACGGTTTCAGGATCTGCTGGGGGACGGCAGCCATTTTGGCATCCGTCTGCAATATGCCGTTCAGCCTTCGCCCGACGGGCTGGCACAGGCGTTTCTGATTGGCAAGGAATTTATCGGGGACGATTCCTGCGCCATGGTATTGGGCGACAATATCTTCTACGGCAACGGTTTTTCCGACATCCTCGCCAGCGCGAGGGAGACCGCAGAAAACGGAAGAGCTACCGTGTTCGGCTACTATGTGTCCGACCCCCAGCGTTTCGGCGTGGTGGAGTTTGACGAAAACGACCGGGTCATCTCCGTGGAGGAGAAGCCCGCCAACCCAAAGAGCAATTACGCCATTACCGGCCTGTACTTTTACCCCAAGGGCGTGGCGGAAAAGGCCGGGCAGGTGAAGCCCTCCGTCCGTGGTGAGCTGGAAATCACCACCCTGAATGAAATGTATCTGAAAGAGGGGCGGCTGGACGTGGAGCTTATGGGACGCGGCTTTGCCTGGTTGGACACCGGCACCATTGAGAGCCTGCTGGAAGCGGCGGAATTTGTCCACATGGTGGAAAAGCGGCAGGGCGTCAAAATTTCCGCACCGGAAGAAATTGCCTACCGTTTCGGCTGGATTTCCGGCGATGAGCTGCTGGAGGCGGCCGAGATTTACGGAAAATCTCCCTACGGCCGCCATCTGCGGCAGGTCGCGGAGGATCGTTTCAAGAGCTTTATGAAGAAAAAGGAAAGCGGGGGAGAGCAGTGACCATCATCGTGACCGGCGGCGCCGGATTTATCGGCTCCAATTTCATTTTCCATATGCTCCGCAAATACCCGGACTACCGGATCGTCTGCCTGGACAAGCTGACCTATGCCGGCAATCTGTCCACGCTGGCTCCCGTTATGGATAACCCCAACTTCCGCTTTGTGAAGCTGGACATCTGCGACCGGGAGGGTGTGTATCGGCTTTTTGAGGAGGAGCATCCCGACATGGTGGTGAACTTCGCCGCCGAAAGTCATGTGGATCGCTCCATTGAAAATCCCGAGGTGTTCCTGCAAACCAACATTCTGGGTACGCAGGTGCTGATGGACGCGTGCAGGAAGTACGGCATCCGCCGCTACCATCAGGTTTCCACCGACGAGGTCTACGGTGACCTGCCCCTTGACCGGCCTGACCTGTTTTTCACCGAAGAAACGCCCATCCATACCAGCTCTCCCTATTCCGCGTCCAAGGCAAGCGCCGACCTGCTGGTGCTGGCGTATCACCGTACCTACGGCTTACCGGTGACGATTTCCCGGTGCTCCAACAATTACGGCCCCTATCACTTCCCGGAGAAGCTGATCCCGCTGATGATCGCCAACGCCCTGAATGACAAGCCGCTGCCCGTCTACGGGACAGGTGAGAACGTCCGGGACTGGCTGTATGTGGAAGACCACTGCAAGGCCATCGACATGATTCTCCACAACGGCCGGGTGGGAGAGGTCTACAACATCGGCGGGCATAATGAAATGCGCAACATCGACATTGTGAAGATCATCTGCAAGGCGCTGGGCAAGCCCGAGAGCCTGATTACATACGTCACTGACCGCAAGGGGCATGATATGCGTTATGCCATCGATCCCACAAAGATTCACAGAGAGCTGGGCTGGCTCCCGGAGACGAAGTTTGCCGACGGGATTCAGAAGACCATCCGGTGGTATCTGGACAACCGGGCGTGGTGGGAGACGATCATCAGCGGCGAGTACCGGGATTACTATGAAAAAATGTATGGGAACCGGTGACGGAGTATCCGACTGGAGATGAGAAAATGTATCATGTCGATTACAGATATCTGCGCCCGAAAAAGGCGGCATGGCTGAAGAGAATGTACGATACACCCCTGGAGCGGAAAGAAGCTTTGTCTGTATGGCATGGACGGAATGCGACGATTCTGCCTCTGTGTGCACGGGAGGGGGGCAATTTGCTTTTTGGACGAGGAGGCGTAGTGGACGAGAACGGACAATATGTAGAGCTGTCCGGCATCCCCACTCGCATCTGGGGTTCCTACGTCTTTCCCAAGGCAGAGCATCGGAATGAAACAGTAGTCTATTGCGGTTTTCTGGTAAATCATTGGGGACACTTTCTGGTAGAAGCGGTTACACGGCTTTGGTATGCACTGGAGAATGACACTGGTGTGGACAAGTATGTTTTCTTTCTAAATGAAAATGAACAAAGGGAACTCAAAGGCAACTATCGGGAATTCTTCCGACTGCTTGGAATCCTGGACAAAATTGAAATTATCAATCAGCCGACTACTTATCGGGAGGTAATTGTCCCGGAAATTGCTTTTCGCTGCATGGAATTCTACAGTCCCAGATTTCTTGCCATCTTTGATGCCATTGCTGACAGGATTGTTCCGTCTCCTGAATGGGTGCCGGAAAAGAAAATCTTCTTTACGCGTACCGGCTTCTCAAAGGGAAATAATCTTGAGTTTGGCGGAAAGTGCCTTGACAACTTTTTTCTACGGAATGGGTTTACGGTTCTCCATCCGGAAAGGCTTAGCCTTTCCCAAATGATATATCAAATCCGCAATGCCGAAGAAATTGCCACCATTTCCGGCTCCGCCCACCATAACATGCTTTTTGCCAAGAATGGGCAGAGGCTTCTTATTCTGGAACGTCTTGTCATTAATGTGGATTACCAGGTGAGCATCAATCGGATGCGCGGGCTTGGGGTGACGCCTATCGATGCCAATTTTCATCTGTATACCGTGGACACTGCGGGACCGCTGATGCTTGGCTATAACCATATTCTGGAACGATATATTTCCGACAATGGGCTTGTACCGCCCGATAAAGTTTATTGCAGCAAAAAATATCGTGACAGCTGCTTTAAGGCTTATATGGCTTCCTATCAGGATAACTACCGTTACCGCTGGCATATGGAACCCTGGTATCCGGAAATTGCCGATTCCCTGTATGAGGCCTATGAGGACAACTACCCCTATTTCAAGGAATATCTGGATGGGAACCGGCCATTCCTGAAAGAGCATTATTTTCAGATTCACTACTGGAAGCAGCTCCTGAAACGGCTGATTCACTATCATCCATAAAAACGGAGGCGCAGGAAATGGGTCAGATCAAGGTGACAAAAGCACCCATCGAAGGCTTGTATATCATCGAACCGACGGTTCACGGCGACAACCGGGGTTACTTCATGGAGACCTACAACCGGAAGGACATGGAGAAAGCCGGGCTGAATATGGTGTTCGTGCAGGACAACCAGAGCATGTCCACAAAGGGCGTTCTCCGGGGACTGCACACCCAGAAGAAGTATCCCCAGGGGAAGCTGGTGCGGGTGATCCGGGGGCGCGTTTTTGACGTGGCCGTCGATGTGCGCCCCGGCTCCGAAACCTATGGGAAATGGTACGGCGTGGAGCTGACGGAGGAAAATAAAAAGCAGTTCTATATTTCCGAGGGCTTTGCCCACGGCTTCCTGGTACTCAGCGATGTCGCTGAATTCTGCTACAAGGTGACGGATTTTTACCATCCGGAGGACGAGATGGGCATTGCCTGGAACGACCCCGACATTGCCGTGGCCTGGCCGGAGGTAGTGGGCAGCTATTCCGGCTCTGCGTCCGGGGAGGGCTATACCCTGGCAGACGGCACGCCTTTGCGGCTGAGTGCCAAAGACCGGATTCTGCCCACCCTGAAGCAGCGGAGGGACTGAAAAAATGTACAGTATCGATTACCAATACCTGCGCCCCAAAAAGGCAGAGGCGCTGAAAGCGTGGTACGACGAGCCTTTGGCGGTTACGGAGAACCCTGCCGTGTGGCGCGGGAAAAACGCCACCATTCTTCCCCTGCGCCGTCAGGCGGAGGACAATCTGCTGTTTGGCAGAGGCGGCGTCGTGGACGAAAACGGGGAATATGTGCCGCTTTCCGGTATCGAAGGCCGGGTGCAGTTTGCCTATCCCGCGGAAAAGAAGGAATACCGGGACGAAACGGTGGTTTACTGCGGCTATCTGGTGAACCACTGGGGGCATTTTCTCATTGAGGGCGTGACCCGTCTCTGGTATTTTCTGGAAAATGACCCCGGAGTGGACAAGTACGTTTTCTTCCTGGATGAAAACGAGGAACGGGAGATCAGGGCGAATTACCGGGAATTCCTGGAGCTGCTGGGCATTTGGGAGCATCTGGAGATCATCAACACCCCCACGACTTACCGGGAGGTCATCGTCCCGGAGCTGGGGCTGTACTGCCGCAGGCGCTATACGCCCAAGCTCCTGAAGGTCTATGACACGGTGGCGAACAATGCGGTGCCAGGCCCCAATTGGGAGCGCCCGGCGAAAATCTACTATAGCCGCAGCCAATTCAAGAAGGGAATGCCCTTTGAATCCGGTTTTGACACGCTGGACGATTTTTTCCGGAGAAACGGCTACACCATTCTCTATCCGGAAAAGGTGCCGCTCGGCCGGATGATCTCCTACATCCGCAACGCCGATGTGGTTGCGTCTCTCTCCGGCTCGCTGCCCCACAATATGCTCTTCGCCCGTCCCGGGCAGAAGATGGAAATCGTGGAGCGGCTGACCATCAATGTGGATAACCAGGTCGGAATCAACCGGATCATGGATCTGGATGTGACCTATATTGATGCCCATATTCCCATCTATCCCGTGGATTTTGCCGGACCTATTATTATGGGTTATACGGATTGCTTACAGCGTTTTGCCGCTGACCGCGGCTATCAGCCGCCGGATGGTCGCTTTTTGACGGAAAAGCATTATCGCAAATGCTTTATCAAATATATGAAGGCTTACGAAGATCTGTACAACTATAATTGGTTCATGTTTGACTGGTATGCGCCTTTAACGGAATCTCTGATCGAAGGGTTCCGCGCCGGCCAGGCATACTTTGGGGATTATCTTAACCGAAGAAAGCCTTTTCGGTGGTATCATTACTTGGAGTTCCACTACTGGAAGCAGTTTATAAAACGCCTTATAAAGAGATAGGAAAATGAACGGCAAAAACAGACCTGGAGGTGCTGTGCGTGGACACAGTGGATTATCGGTACTTACGCCCTCAAAAAGCTGCGGCTCTGAAAAAACAGCATGAGGTGGCTTGCGAGAAGCGGGAAACTCCCTCCGTGTGGCAGGGAAAGAATGCCACTGTTCTACCTGTGCGGAAAACGGATCAATTCGGTTGGATTGGCTGCGGAGGTGTTGTGGATGAGGATGGGAACAGCGTTGGGATTTCTGCGGTGGAGTGCTGTGTCAAACCGTGCAATTCCTTTGAATCCGCGGAATACAGGGATAAAAAAGTTGTTTATTGCGGGTATCTGATTCACCATTGGGGACATTTTCTGGTGGAGGGAGTTGCCAGGCTTTGGTATTTTCTGGAAAATGATTCCTCCGTGGATAGCTATGTATTTGCTCTGGACGAGGGCGAAATAAGAGAAATTAAGGGGAATTATAAAGAGTTCTTCACGCTCTTAAATATTTGGGACAAGCTGGAGTTCATCAACAAGCCGACAACTTATCGAGAAGTAATTGTTCCTGATTTGGCTTTTCGCAGGTGGGGATATTATTCTCCTAAATATTTGGATATTTTCAATGCGATAGCCGAAAACGTCCCGCCTGCGGTTCAGATGCCGCAGAAAATCTATATGAGTCGCAGCCTTTTGCCAAAGCATAGGGATTTGGAGTTCGGCCTTGAAGCGCTGGATGATTTCTTTGAAAAGAATGGCTACACGATCCTTTATCCGGAAGGAGTGTCCTTGTCTCAACTGATTCAGTATATCCGAAATGCTGAGGTTGTTGCAACTGTTTCCGGAACATTGCCTCAGAACATGTTGTTCGGTAAACAGGGGCAAAGGCTGCTCATTATGGAGCGATGCGCATTCATTAACGATTGGCAGCCGCCGGTTGACCGTATAAAGGAATTGCAGACGACTTACGTTGATGCCAACATTCCGATCTATACCGTACCAATGACCGGACCTTTTATCATGGGGTATAACGACATTGTACAGCGTTTTGCGGAAGATAATGGCCTCCTGCCACCGGATGCCAGATTTTATTCCGATAGGTATTTTCGGGCTTGTTTTATTGGATACATGAAGTCGTATCGGGATTTGTACCGGTATCAGTGGTTCATGGAGCCGTATCTGATCCCGGAAATGGATTATCATTTGGAAGCGTACGAATACGGTGCTCAGTTCTACAAAGAATATCTGAATGGGAGCCGTCCGTTCCTGTGGCATCATTATTTTGAGTTTCATTACTGGAAACAGCTTGTAAAGCGGTTGTTGAAGAATTTACAAAGCCGAGAATGCTGCGAATCGGAATGAAAGAGTTTCGGGAGAGATTGATATGAAGTTTTTCGTAACCGGCGTTGGCGGTCAACTGGGACACGATGTCATGAACGAGCTGCTGAAACGCGGATATGAGGGCGTAGGGTCTGATATGCAGGAAGCATGTGACATAGCCGCGCCCTACATGTCATTGGATATCACCGACAGGAACGCCGTAGAAAAGGCAATTACGGATGTGAATCCGGATGCCGTGATCCACTGCGCAGCGTGGACGGCCGTGGACATGGCGGAGGATGATGAAAACGTGGCGAAAGTACGTGCTGTCAACGCTGGCGGCACGAAGAACATTGCGGATGTCTGCAAGAAGCTGAACTGTAAAATGACATATATCAGCACAGACTATGTGTTTGACGGTCAGGGAACAGAGCCATGGAAGCCGGACTGCAAGGACTATAAGCCCCTGAATGTGTATGGTCAGACGAAATTGGAAGGTGAGCTGGCGGTCAGCCGGGAACTTGAAAAGTACTTTATCGTCCGCATTGCCTGGGTCTTCGGACGAAATGGAAAGAATTTTGTCAAGACCATGCTGAACGTTGGTAAAACTCATGACACGGTTCGCGTCGTAAATGACCAGATCGGCACGCCAACCTATACGTACGATTTGGCACGGCTGCTGGTGGACATGAATGAGACCGAGAAATACGGATACTACCATGCAACCAATGAAGGCGGCTATATCAGTTGGTACGATTTTACCAAGGAAATCTACCGTCAGGCCGGCTATCAGACGAAGGTTCTGCCTGTGACAACGGAGGAGTACGGTTTGAATAAGGCGGCGCGTCCGTTCAACAGCCGTCTTGACAGGAGCAAGCTTATAAAAGCCGGCTTTACGCCCCTTCCGACCTGGCAGGACGCGCTGAGTCGCTATCTGAAGGAAATCGGGTACTGAAAGAATACCGCGTTTCTCCACATTTAGTGCTATAATTTGTCAAATATATCCGCAGGGGACGATTGGTTCATCGTCCCCTGCGGTTTTGCCAATTTTTCCGCATGAAATGCTCTTTCAGAGCAACCTCATTTGCCGCTCTCCAGATCGGCGGCAATGACCCGCTTCATGGCTTCGATGCCCACCTTGACGGCACCGGTGGTGTCCTCGGTCATGGGCATGGCGAGACCCGCTTTTTCCCGCTCCTGATTCCAAACGGCGTGGAAGCAGCTGCCGCAGCGCACGCCCAGGGCGGCAGCGACCACAAACAGGGCAGCGGACTCCATTTCGCTGGCCTTGACGCCCAAACGCTTCCAGCTTTCCCACTTTTGCAGCAGGTCGTAATACACCGGGGACTTTTCCGGGCTGTGCTGACCGTAGAAGGCGTCCTTGCACTGGACGACGCCGGTGTGAGTGCGGTAGCCAAGGCTTTCACTGGCGGCTTTCAGCGCGGCGGTGATGTCAAAATCCGGCACGGCGGGGAACTCGATGGGGGCGTATTCCAGAGAGGTATGCTCGTAGCGGATAGCCCCCGTGGCCACCACCACGTCTCCGGGCAGAACGTCCATGGCGATGCCGCCGCAGGTGCCGACCCGAATGAAGGTATCCGCGCCGATGGCCGCCAATTCCTCCATGGCGATGGAGGCCGACGGGCCGCCGATGCCGGTGGAGCAGACGGAGACCTTCTGCCCCAGCATGGTGCCTGTGTAAATATTGTACTCCCGGTTCATGCCAATATGGACGGGGTTATCAAAGAAGCTGGCAATGGACTGGCAGCGCCCCGGGTCGCCGGGGAGGAAAACGTAACGCCCCACGTCCCCCTTGTTACAGTGAATGTGATACTGCATTCCGACATCCTGCATATAAAACACCTCGAAATTTGGATTTGTTTTTATATTATATTACAAAATTATGGAATTTGCAAGCAGAAATCGGAGCGCTTTTGGCGCTCCGATTTGCTGTTAGAAAAAGCTTACCTGACTGGTATCGGGCAGGTCGCCGAAAGCGCCGGCTTCCTTGAGCATCTGGATGTGGGTCTTGGATACCTTGGGACAGGCGGCGGCGACTTCCTCCACGGACAGGAAGGTTTTGCCCTCCCGTCCACGCATCAAATCCCATGCCGCGTTTTCGCCAAGGCCGGAGATCGCGACGAAGGGGGGCAGAAGCCTGCCGTCCTTAATGATGAATTTCGTGGCGTGGCTGTCGTAAATGCTGATGGGCAGAAATTCAAAGCCCCGGATGTAGTATTCGTAGGCCACCTCCAGCGTGGTCAGCAGATCTTCGTCCTTGTCCGTGGCGTTTTCGTTGTTCTCGATGGCGTCGATGTTGGCGACCACCGCTTCCTTGCCATGGGTCATCAGCACCGCGTCGAAGCCGCCCTTCTGACTGCGGCGGTAGAAATAGGCGGAATAGAAGGCCAGGGGATGGTGTACCTTAAACCAGGCAATGCGGAAGGCCATCATAACATAGGCCACGGCGTGGGCTTTGGGGAAGAGGTACTTGATCTTCTTACAGGAACCGATGTACCATTCCGGCACGCCTGCGGCCTTCATTTCCTCCTCCGCGCCCTCGGGCAGACCTCTGCCTTTTCGCACGGCCTCCATGATTTTGAAGGAGCGTTTTTCCGGCATTCCGCAGGAGATCAGATAGAGCATGATGTCGTCACGGCAGCCGATGGCCTGGTCAACGGTGGCGGTTTTGGAGGTGATCAGATCCTTGGCGTTGCCCAGCCACACGTCGGTGCCGTGGGAGAAGCCGGACAGACGCAGCAGCGTATCAAACCGGGTGGGCATGGTGTCCATCAGCATCCCCCGGGTGAAGCGGGTGTTGAACTCCGGGATGGCGACGGCGCCGGTGGGGCCGAGGATTTTGTCGTCCTCATAGCCCAGCACCTTGGAGGAGATGAAAATGGACATGGTGTCCTTGTCGTCCAGGGGGATGGTCTTGGCGTCGATGCCGGTCATGTCCTCCATCATGCGGATCATGGTGGGGTCATCGTGACCCAGCATGTCCAGCTTCAGAAGGTTTTCCTCCATGGAGTGGTATTCAAAATGGGTGGTGATCTGGTCGGCCTGTGGGTCGTCCGCCGGGTGCTGCACCGGGCAGAAATCCCAGATCTCGTTTTCCTGGGGAATAACCACCAGACCGCCGGGGTGCTGGCCGGTGGTGCGGCGAACGCCGACACACCCTGCCGCAAGACGGGCTTCCTCCGCCCGGGAGGCAGTCTTGCCCCGCTCGGACAGGTATTTTTTTACGTAGCCGAAGGCGGTTTTCTCCGCCACGGTGCCGATGGTACCTGCCCGGAAAACGTGGGATTTTCCGAACATTTCAATGCAGTAAGCATGGGCTTTCGCCTGATATTCGCCGGAAAAGTTCAGGTCGATATCGGGAACCTTGTCGCCGCCGAAGCCCAGGAAGGTCTCAAAAGGAATGTTGAAGCCGTCCTTTTCAAACTTCGCGCCGCACTTGGGGCAGACGGCGTCCGGCAGGTCGGCGCCGCAGCCGTAGCCCTTGGGAACGTCGAAGGTGGTGTACTTGCATTCCGGATTGGGGCAGCGGTAGTGGGGCGGGAAGGAGTTGACCTCGGTGATGCCGGACATGTAGGCAACGATAGACGAGCCGACGGAGCCACGGGAGCCGACCAGATAGCCATGCTCCAGAGAGTTCTGCACCAGCTTCTGGGCGGACATGTAGATCACGTCGTAGTGGCAATTGATGATGTCGTGCAGCTCCGTCTCCACGCGCTTCACCATCAGCTCCGGAGGATTGTCCCCGTAAAGACGGTGGAATTTGGTGTAGACCAGATTTTTCAGGTCTTCCACGGAGTTCTCGATTTTGGGCGCGAACAGGTTGTGGGGGACGGGACGCAGGGATTCGCACATGTCGGCGATGCGGTTGGGGTTGGTGACGACCACCTCGCAGGCCTTTTCCTCCCCAAGATAGGAGAATTCCCGCAGCATATCGTCCGTAGTGCGGAAGTACAGGGGCATGTCCTTGTCCGCGTCGTCAAAGCCCTTGGTGGCCAGCAGAATGTGACGGAAAATTTCGTCCTCGGGGTTCAGGAAGTGAACGTCTCCGGTGGCGACCACCGGTTTGCCCAGTTCCTCGCCCAGACGGACGATTTTCCGGTTGTACTCCCGGAGGTCTTCGTCGGTTTTGGCCTCGTATTTTTCGTTTGCCAGCATAAAGCGGTTGTTTGCCAGGGGCTGGATTTCCAGAAAATCGTAAAAAGACGCAATGCGCTTCAGCTCGTCGTCGCTTTTCCGGTCGAGAATGGCCTGGAACAGCTCGCCCGCTTCGCAGGCGGAGCCGATGATCAGGCCCTCCCGCAGCTTAAGAATGTCAGATTTGGGCATCCGGGGCACCCGGCGGAAATATTGGAGATTGGAGTCGGAAATCAGATGGTACAGGTTGCGCAGACCGATCTGATTCTTGGCAAAAATGATGATGTGCCGCGCCTGCCGGTCAGTGATGCGCCCGCCGGAACGCAGATGGGTCATGGCGGGATTGATGGCCTGCAAATGATGAATGTCGTGCTCCTCTTCCAGTTTGGACATGAGCTTTGCCATAATTAAGCCGCAGGTCATGGCGTCGTCCGCTGCCCGGTGGTGGTTGAAGTCGGGCAGGCTCAGGGCGTTGGAGACGATGTTCAGCTTGAATTTGTTCAGCTGGGGCAGCAGATTCTGGGACAGAATCAGGGTGTCCGCCGCAGTGTAATGGTAGTCGTAGCCGAGGCGCTGACATTCGGCGCGGATAAAGCCGGTGTCGAAGTCGGAATTGTGGGCGACCAGAACCCGGTCGCCGATGAAGTCCAGAAATTTGGGCAGCACCTCTTCGATTTTCGGTGCGCCAACAAGCATTTCGTCGGTGATGCCGGTCAGCTCCACGATTTTCCGTTCCAGCGGACGCTCCGGGTCAACGAAGGTCTGGAAACGGTCCACTTCCTCGCCGTTTTTCAGCACGACGGCGCCGATCTCAATGATGCGGTCGCTGCGGGAGGACAGACCGGTGGTTTCCAGGTCGAAGGCGACGAATTCCTGATCAAAGGTGATGTCCTGCTCACCATGAACTACAATGCGGTCGTCCACGTCGTTTACATAATACCCCTCACAGCCGTAGAGAATCTTGATATTCTGGTCGGTTCCGGCCACCTTGGCTTTGGAGGCGGCCTTCATGGCGTCGGGGAAGGACTGGGCAACGCCGTGATCGGTGATGGCGATGGCCTTGTGACCCCAGGCCGCCGCCTGCTTCACGGCGGCGGCGGTGTCCGTCAGGGCGTCCATGTTGGACATGGTGGTGTGCAGATGCAGCTCCACCCGCTTTTCCCCGGGGGAGGTGTCCTGCCGCTTGGGCATGGAGCCGGGCTGCATGGCGTAGGGCTTGAGAACCATTTCGTTTTCAAACCGATCCTCGATCAGCTTGCCCTGCACCCGCAGGACGGAACCGACCTGAACGTTCTCCAAAATGGGCTTGGCCTCTCCGGCCTCCATAAAGCGGCTGATACGGACGGAATTGGTATTGTCCGTCATGTCGAATTTCACCACGTAGGCGTTGCGCTTTTTCAGCTCCTTGTGGTCAACGGCGAAGACCTTGCCCTCCACGATGACGGTTCCCATGTCCAGACTGAGATCCTTCATGGGAACGGGTGTGCCCTTGAAGGGCTTGCCGTAGAAGCTTTCGCTGGGGGCGGCGGGCTTGTCCTCTTTCCGGGGCTGGGCTGCCGCAGCGGCGGGGAGCTTTTGAATCTCCGATTCCCGCATGGATTCCGTGGCGGCAAACAGCGCCTTTCCTTCCAGTGCGTTGCCCGCCTCCACGGTAATATGCACTGGGGCGGCGAACCGTTCCCGCAGCACCTGCTCCACCGCCGGAATGTGTTCCAAAAGGGCTTCTTTTCCGTTGGCGGCAAGCTTTACCGTGAGATTCTGTTCACTCCATTCCCACTTTGCCCCGGCGAGAGAACCCCGCGCCATGGAGTTGCGGCTGACAAACAGCCACATCAGCTCGTCAGGTTCGATCTTTTGCAGCTCCGATTCCGGGTGGGTCGCGGTCAGCTCCAACTTTTGCAGACCGTACAGGCCGCAGATGTCCTTGCGAACCTGCTCCAGCAGCCGCTGTGGGATGTAGCGCTCGGAATGCAGCGCCACGTGGACGCTTCGGGTCTCGGGGTCAATGTCCGCAGCGGCGATAGCCGCCTGAGAAAGGGCTGCATACAGCTCCTCAGGCGGCTCATAGTCCGGAAACATGTTCAGAAAGCAGATTTGTTCTTCCATATTGTGTCTCTACAGTGCTTCAATTCGTTTCAGCAGGGCGGGGAGCAGCTCGTCATAGGGAAGCTTTTCCACCTGCACGCCCTTTTCAAAAATCATGCCCCAGCCGTCGCCCCCGGCAATGCCGATGTCCGCTTCCCGGGCTTCGCCGGGGCCGTTGACCACGCAGCCCATGACCGCCACGGTGATGGGCTTTTCGCAGTTTTTCAGCGCTTCGTCCACCCGGTTCACCAGACCGATCAGGTCGATGCGGGTTCGTCCGCAGGTGGGGCAGGAGACGATGTTCACGCCGTCCTTCCGAAGTCCTGCGGCCTTGAGGATATCCCGGGCGGCGTAGACCTCCTGCACCGGGTCGTCGGTGAGGCTGACCCGGATGGTATCGCCGATGCCGTCCAACAGCAGAGCGCCGATGCCCATGGCAGACTTGATCAGCCCCTGCCGGACGGGGCCAGTTTCGGTCACGCCGATATGAAGGGGATAGTCGCACTTGGCGCGGAACAGCCGCGCGGCGGCCACCATGGTGGGGACGGTGGAGGATTTCATGGAAACGCAGGTGTCGTAAAAGCCCTGTTTTTCCAGCAGCTCCAGATGCTCAAAGGCGCTCTCCACCAGCGCTTCGGCGGTGGGGTGGCCGTATTTTTCCAGCAGGCGCTTGTCAAGACTGCCGCCGTTGACGCCGATACGGATGGGGATGTGCTTGTCCTTGCACACCTCCACCACGGCCTTGACCCGGTCTTCGCCGCCGATGTTGCCGGGGTTGATGCGGATTTTGGACGCGCCGCCCTCCGCGGCGGCAATGGCAAGCTTAAAATCAAAATGAATGTCCGCCACCAGGGGCAGGGGAGAGTCCTTGCAGATGTCCGCAAAGCTCCGGGCGGCTTCCATGTTGGGAACCGCCAGCCGGGCGATCTGGCACCCGGCGGAGGCAAGCTGTCGAATCTGCTTCAGGCTGCCCTCCACGTCCGTGGTTTTGGTATTGAGCATGGACTGGATGACCACCGGGGCGCCGCCGCCGATGGGAACGCCGCCCACCAGAATTTGTTTTGTCATCGTCTTCACCTCTTGAACAGGAAAATGACGTCCTTGAACATAATAATCGCCATCAGGGCAAGCAGCAGGATCATTCCCGCGCCATGGAGATAGCCTTCGTACTTGGGATTGATCTTCTTTTTTGTGACGGCCTCTACCACAACCGTGATCAGCAGGCACACGATGCGCCCGCCGTCCAGAGCGGGGATGGGCAGCAGGTTCATCACCGCAAGGTTGATGGCGATAAAGCCGCCGAAATACAGCATATTCAGCAGCGCGGTAACCTTACTGTCGGAGGCCGCCGCCACCTTGGACATTTCACTGACGATACCCACGGGGCCGGACATATCCTGGATGCCCACCTTTCCGCCAAAGAGCATTTGCAGGCTCAGACGAACCAAGCGCACCGTATCCAGGGACTGATTCCAGGCCATCCCCAGTTTTTCTAAGAAGCTCGGGGTGCTGAGGGTGAAGTTCATGCCGTAGCGCAGGGCAGTGGAGTCGTTTTCCAGGGTCACTTCGTGCTTTTCCAGCAGGAAATCCTTCAGAACGACCGTTTCGCCGTTCCGGCGCACCGTGATGTCGTGAACGTCGCCGGGGTTCAGCGACAGAATCAGGGAAAAATCGGAGTAGGTATAAATCTTTTCTCCGTCTACCTCCACGATGCGGTCGCCGGCTTGCAGGCCCTTTTCGCCATTCACCGTGGCGTAGTCTTCAAAGCCGGCAATCACGGGAACGACGGTCTGCTTTATGGGCAGGCAGACAATGACCATCAGCACCACGCCGATGAGAAAATTCATCGCTGCACCGGCGGCCAGAATGATGAGCCGCTTCCACCATGCCGCTTTGTCGAAGGAACGGGGATTGTCGCTTCCGCCGTCCTCGCCCTCCATGGCGCAGTAGCCGCCGATGGGGATGCAGCGGATGGCGTACAGGGTTTCGCCCACCTGTTTTTTCCAGATGGCGGGACCCATAAACATGGAAAATTCGTTGACCTGAACGCCGGAGAGCTTGGCGGCGGTAAAATGCCCCAGCTCATGGACGAAAATCAGGACGCTGAACAGGAAAATCGCAAAAATAACGCTCATAGAATAAATGCCTCGCAATTATCAAGAGTTCGCTCGAACCGCCTCACGAGCCAGACGGTCGGCTTCCAGAATCTGCTCCAAAGTGGGGTCGGCAATAAACGGCACCTGAGACGCGGCGGCGTTCACCAGCCGGTAGATGTCGTAAAAGCCGATCTTGTCATTCAGGAACATGGCGACGGCTTCCTCATTGGCGCCGTTCATGGCAGGGCAGGCCGTTCCGCCCGCCTTCGCGCAGTCCCGCGCCAGCGCCAGACAGGGGAAATTCTCCGTATCCGGCGGGGAAAACGTCAGCGGGCCGCAGAACAGCAAATCCAGCCGCTCCACCGGGGAGGGAATCCGCTCCGGGTAGGTCAGCGCCAGCTGAATGGGCAGTCGCATATCCGGCGAACCCATCTGCGCCATCACCGCGCCGTCGGTGAATTCCACCATGCTGTGAACGATGCTTTGCCGGTGAATGACCACGTCCACCTGTTCCGGGGGCAGACGGTACAGCCGCATGGCCTCGATGACCTCCAGACCCTTGTTCATCAGGGTGGCACAGTCAACGGTAATCTTTGCACCCATTTTCCAGTTGGGGTGCTTCAGGGCGTCGGCCTTGGTCACGGTTTCCAGCTGGGCGCGGGTCATGCCGAAAAATGGGCCGCCGGAGCAGGTGAGAATCAGCCGCCGGATCTCATTTCTACTGCCGCAGCCCATAAGGCACTGAAAAATGGCGGAATGCTCGGAATCCACGGGGACGATCTCTGCGCCGCACCGTTCCGCCTCGGCCATCACCAGCTCCCCGGCGCAGACCAGGGTCTCCTTGTTGGCAAGGCCGATGCGCTTCTTTGCCCGGATGGCGGCGAGGGTGGGCTTTAAGCCGACCATACCCACCACGGCGGTGATGACGCAGTCGGCATCCGCCATAGACGCCGCTTCCATCAAACCCGCCTCACCAAAGTTTACCCGGATTGGCAGATCGTTTATTCGTTCCGCCAGCGCTTGGGCGGCTTCCTGGGTTGCCATGACGGCAAGCTTCGGGGAAAACTCCCGGCACTGCTGCGCCATCCGCTCCACATTGGTTCCGGCGGTGAGCGCCGCTACCCGGATGCCGGGGAGACGGCGGATAATGTCCAGGCTCTGCCGGCCGATGGAGCCGGTGGAGCCGAGAATACTGACACACTGCACCATAGGCCGCTCCTTACACCGCCATGGGAAGCAGCACCAACAATACTTCCATGGCAGGGGCGACCAGGGTCAGGGAATCGAACCGATCCAGCACGCCGCCGTGGCCGGGAATCAGGTTGCCGTAATCCTTGATGCCGGTCTGCCGCTTGACGATGGAGAAGCACAGATCGCCGAAAATGCCCAGCAGGGAACCGACAAAGCCGTACAGCAGCGCAATGCCGTAGTTGACCCGGAGATTGCCGGGGAGCAGGTCGATAACCAAGGCGTAAATCAGCATACTGACCACGGCGAAGGCAACGCCGCCCAGTGCGCCCTCAATGGTCTTGTTGGGGCTGACCACGGGCGCCAGCTTATGCCGCCCGAATTTCAGGCCGATAAAGTAAGCGCCTGCGTCGGACATGAACGCCACCACGAAGGGAATCAGGATGACATACCGGCCGACGTCCATATTCAGAATACGGATGAGGGAGCTGAGCATGTAGGGGATGAGAAGACCCGCCACAAAGCACATGGCAAGGGTTTCAAAGTGAACCTTTATGTGGTCGAGCATCATCTCCGAGAACATCAGGATGAAGAACGCGATCATGAGGATGACAAAGTAGGAATGAATCGCGCCAAAATAGCTCCACATGCACACGGCGGCCGCCATGATGCAGGAGTAGATCACCAGCCGCGCCCGCTTCACCAGTCCCGTCCGGTAAAGAAGCTCGTAGGCCGCGATGGCCATAAGCGCGCTCATGACCAGTGACGCGGCGATCACCGGCGCGGCCAGTGTCAGAAGAAAGAGGATCGGCACCAGAATCGCTGCGGAAATAATGCGTTTTTTCATTTCTCTATGTCCCTCCGAACCGGCGGCTGCGCCGGTGAAATTCCTCAATGGCGCTGTCCAGGTGTTCCGGAGTGAAATCAGGCCAAAGTACATTCATAATCACATATTCCGAGTACGCGGACTGCCACAGCAGGAAATTGCTGACCCGCATCTCTCCGGACGGCCGGATGATCAGCTCCGGATCGGGTACGCCCGCCGAGTACAGATACCGGGAGAAAACATCCTCGGTCAGTGTTTCCGGGTCGGCCTTTCCGGCGGCGACATCCGCCGTGTAAGCCTTCACCGCGTGGATGATCTCATCCCGCCCGCCGTAGTTCAGGCAGAAATTCACCTGCACGTCGTAGTCCTCCGAGCGGCTTTCCGCGTCGTGGCAGAGGGCTTGCAGCTCCGGACTGAGACGGGTCAGGTCACCGAAAAAGCGGAATTTTACCCGGTTTTTCTCCATGTCCCGCAGCGCCTCTTCCAGATACCGGCGCAGCAGCTTCATGATTCCCGCCACTTCCTCCGCAGAACGTTTCCAGTTCTCCGTGGAGAAGGCGTACACCGTCAGATATTTCACACCCAGGGTGCGGCAGTAGTTGGCGATCCGCCGGAAGGCTTCCGCCCCTGCGGCGTGACCGGCGGTGCGGGGCAGACCCCGCTGCTTTGCCCAGCGGCCGTTGCCGTCCATGATGATGGCAATGTGCCGGGGCGGGGGAGAGTTTTGCGAAAGTGCCATAAAGCACCTCTTTCTAAATGGTTAGGGAAACTCTGATTCAATCGGCAAGGATTGTGAGCGAGAGATTTTTCGGCCAATCGAGGTACCGGAAAGGTTGGAATACTGTATGTACCCGCAAGGGGTATGCCGCATCCGTAAGCCGGCTTACGCCGGCAACGGCTGCGCTATATTTCCCGTTTTCGGTACCGAAGAGTGGGCGGAAAAGATCCGCTCACAGCCGTAGACGATTTATTCAGAGGTTCCTTAGTAAGCGAAATTGCAAAGATAGAAAAATGCAATTTCTGCTGGCGGCCGGAAACAGCCGCCAGCAGGCGTGTTCCATTTGAACGGACAGTTGTCAGATTGCCATCAGTTCCTTTTCCTTGGCGGCAAGAGCGGCGTCGGCGCGCTTGATGTTCTTGTCCAGCAGATCCTGTAAATCCTTCTCGGCCTTCTTCTGGTCGTCCTCGGTGATCTCGCTGTTCTTTTTCAGCTTCTTGACATAGTCCATGCCGTCCCGGCGGATGTTGCGCATGGCGACCTTGGCTTCCTCGGAATACTTCTTGACCTGCTTGGCCAGATCCTTACGGCGCTCCTCGGTGAGCTGGGGGAACACCAGACGGATGACGCGGCCGTCGTTCTGGGGGTTGATGCCCAGATCGGAGGTCTGGATGGCTTTCTGAATGTCCTTGAGCAGCTTGGTGTCCCAGGGCTGAATAATCAGGGTACGGGCGTCGGGGGTGGAGATGGTGGCGACGCCGTTCAGGGGCGTTTCACTGCCATAGTATTCCACGGTAATCCGATCGAGAACCTTGGCGTTGGCGCGGCCTGCGCGGACGGAGGCAAATTCCTCGTCCAGATGCTCCAGAGCCTTGTCCATTCTCCGGGAATATTCTTTGAAATCGACGGTCATTGTGTGTTCCTCCTTAGAAATGATTTTTTACGGTGGTACCGATCTCTTCGCCGCGAACCACGCGGACGATGCTGTTTTCCTCGTTCAGGCCGAAGCAGACCATGGTCATGTCGTTGTCCATAGCCAGCGCCATGGCGGTGATGTCCGTGGCCTTCAGGTTCTTTGCCAGAACCTCGCCGTAGGTCAGGCGGGAGTAGCGCACGGCAGTGGGGTCTTTGGCGGGGTCGGCGGAATAGATGGCGTCCACGTTCTTGGCCATCAGCACGGCGTCGGCCTCGATCTCCACGCCCCGGAGCACCGCGCCGGTGTCGGTGGAGAAGTAGGGGTTGCCGGTGCCGGCGGCAAAGAGGACGACCTTCCCTTCATTCAAGTACCGCTCAGCGAGATCCCGGGTAAAATACTCGGCGAACTTGTTCATCTCCACGGCGCTGAGAACCCGGGCGTCCATGCCGTGGCGGTTCAGGGCGTCAGCCACGGCGATGGCATTCATCACCGTACCCAGCATACCCATGGAGTCGGCGTGGGAACGCTGCATTTTATCCGCGCCGTCCTTGACGCCCCGCCAGAAGTTTCCGGCGCCGATGACCAGACCGATCTGGACACCCATGTCCACGCAGGTTTTGATGGATTTGCAAAGCTCGTTCACAATGGTAAAATCAAGCCCCCGATGTGCGTCCCCGGCGAGAGCCTCGCCGCTGACCTTCAGCAGGATGCGCTTATATTTAAGCTCAGGCAAAATGTAATCACTCCTTATCTTCATATCTTTTCCTATTCTAGCGTATCCGGCCCGAATTGACAACTACTAATTTAAGATTTCTTAAAATGTTTTCCGATTTTTCACAATGCGGGGCCTTCTGTGTAATTTTCACACAGCTTGCCCTCTGGAAAAGATGGATTCTGGCTGGATTTTTGGTTGCAAAACTGGAAACAGTAGGGTATAATGTCTGGTAATTGGAAAAACCCAAGGAAACGAGAGGGATTATCATGGCTGAAATGACTGAAAGCAAAAACTTTATCCACGCATTCATCGACGAGGACATCGCTCCCGGCGGGCAGTTTGCGGGGCAGACCGTCCACACCCGGTTCCCGCCGGAGCCCAACGGCTATCTGCATATCGGCCACTGCAAGGCGCTGATCATCGACTTCGGCACCGCGGAGAAGTATAACGGCCTGTGTAACCTCCGCATGGACGACACCAACCCCACCAAAGAGGACGTGGAGTTCGTTGAGGCCATCAAGGAGGACATCCACTGGCTGGGCTTCGACTGGGGCGACCGCTTCTACTATGGCTCCGACTATTTTGAAAAGGACTATGAGTACGCGGTGGAGCTGATCAGGAAGGGGCTGGCCTACGTCTGTGAGCTGACGCCGGAGCAGTTCAAGGAGTACCGGGGCGACCTGAACACCCCCGCAATTTCCCCCTACCGCGACCGACCCATGGAGGAAAGCCTGGATTTGTTCGCCAGAATGCGCGCCGGAGAATTTGAGGACAACCGCTATACCCTCCGGGCAAAGATCGACCTGGCGTCCGGCAACTTCAATATGCGCGACCCGGTCATCTACCGTATCCGCCATATGCACCACCACCGTCAGGGAGACAAGTGGTGCATCTATCCCATGTACGACTTTGCCCATCCCATTCAGGATGCGCTGGAGGGCATTACCCATTCCCTGTGTTCTCTGGAATTCGAGAACCACCGTCCTCTTTATAACTGGGTGGTGGAAAACGTTTCCGTACCCCATCATCCCCGGCAGATCGAGTTTGCGAGACTGGGCATCGACCACACCGTGCTCAGCAAGCGCAAGCTGAGGGCTTTGGTGGAGAACGGCTATGTTTCCGGCTGGGACGACCCCCGGATGCCCACCCTCTGCGGCCTGCGCCGTCGGGGCTATACCCCCAAGTCCATCCGCAACTTCTGCGAGCGCGTTGGCGTGGCCAAGTCTCCCAATACCATTCCCTACGCCTTCCTGGAATTCTGCCTGCGGGAGGATCTGAACGAGACCGCACAGCGGGTCATGGCGGTGCTGAAGCCTGTGAAGCTCACCATCACCAACTATCCCGAGGGCAAGTCCGAGCTGGTCACCGTGGAAAATAACCCCAACCGTCCCGAGGACGGCACCCGGGAGGTCAGCTTCTCCCGCCATCTGTGGATTGAGCAGGACGATTTCCTGGCCGAGCCGATTCCCAAATACAAGCGCCTGTATCCCAACGGGCCGGAGTGCCGCCTGAAGGGCGCGTACCTCATCACCTGCACCGGCTGCGTCAAGGATGACAGCGGCAATGTGGTGGAGATTCTGGCGACCTACGACCCCGAAAGCCGGGGCGGCGACCCCGCCGACGGCCGGAAGGTCAAGGGCGCGACCATCCACTGGGTGGACGCGGAGAACTGCTGCGACGCGGAGGTCAGACAGTACGACAACCTGTTCAACGATCCCGACCCCGACGCGGCGGGCAAGGATTTTCTGGCCTGCCTGAACGAGAAGTCTCTGGAAGTCCTCACCGGCTGCAAGGTGGAGGCCAGCCTCCGGGACGCCAAGGCGCCTGCTTCCTATCAGTTCATGCGGCTGGGCTATTTCTGCCCGGACAGCAAGGACTGCGCCCCCGACCATCTGGTATTCAACCGCTCCGTGAGCCTGAAGGATTCCTTCAAGCCGGGAAAGTAATTCCTATATTATGGAAAGTCCTGCCGCAATGGGCGGGGCACATGAGACAGTCAACAGGCACAGTGGGATAATCCGCTGTGCCTGTTCTAATGCCAGCACCCCTTGCCTCTCCCTTTGGGAGAGGTGGCCGAGCGAGGCGAGGACGGAGAGAGAACACAGGGGGGTAAAGCCCTCTCAGTCACCTTCGGTGACAGCTCTCCCATAGGGAGAGCCAAGTGGAGTACCTCTCCCAAAAAGTATTTGTTATTTTGCAAAGTACGCTTGACAATATTTGCAAAGCGTGCTATACTTTGTTTGCAAAGTTAACTTAGCATTTTTCCTTGCGGGCGTGCGGGGAAATCGAAGGAGTGTTTATGAAAACGAATATCCGCGAACTGCGAAAGAAGAACAAGCTGTCCCAGGAGGAGTTGGCGGATGCCGTGGGAACCACCCGGCAGACGATCACCTCAATTGAGGTGGGGAAGTATACCGCCTCTCTGCCCCTGGCGTACAAAATTGCCCGCTATTTCGGGCTGACCATCGAAGAAGTGTTTGACTTCTCGGATTTGGAGGAATAAACTATGGAAACCTATCGTGAAAAATTGAAAGTTCAGAATGTTATTTTGGTCATTGGATGCGTCGTCCTCGCCATATTCTGCGTGCTGGGCTTTTTGGGCGAGGCCGGAGTCGTGAATCTGGTGCCATCCGTTGAAAACAGCCATTGGCAGTCCAGCTGGAGAGGCTTCATCTCCGGCGCCAGCATCGGCATTCTGGCGATGCTGCTGTTCGGCCTGATCCGGAACCTCCGCGCTCTGAAGGATGAGAAAAAGCTGAAACAGCAATATGTTAAGGAAGGTGACGAGCGCCAGAAGCAGATTTATACCAACGCCCTGTGCGCTGCCATGCGGGCAACCCTGATTCTGGGACTGGCGGCGGTTATCGTGGCGGGGTATTTCAGCATGACCGTCAGCCTTACGCTGCTGGTAACAGTCTTATTGGTCAGTCTGATGACCCTGGCATTCAAGCTGTATTTCGGCAAAAAATATTGAGATCGCGGGAAAATCCCGCTTTAACGTGCTTTGGTTCTTCCGACAGGGGGAGTCAAAGCACGTTTTTGAATCGCGTGGTTCCGGCCTGAGTGCCGGAATGCCCGCCTGCAAAAGTTAGCGAATGCTAACTAATAAAGGAGAAATAAGGGAAATTGCTGAAAAAAGATGGGAAAATGCTGGACATTTGCATGGAGCGTATGGTATAATCCGATGGTGGTCGTTTGCGTATAAACGGACAACAAATCGATAAGAAGGTGATATTTGGTGGATTATACCAAGTATGTGTTGAAGAGCAGGGAAGAATTGGAAGGCTTGCTTGCGGGGAAGGATAACTTCTTTGTTGTCGCCTGCAACAAGTGCTTCAAGGAGTTCAACTCGACCGAAGAGCCGGAGTGCGCCAGCTTCGCGGCCATTGCCGAGGAGCAGGGGAAGCACATTACCGGCACGGCGAAGGTGGACTTTTTGTGCAATCAGGTTCAGACCGAGAAGAAACTTTCCGGCATTGTACCCGAAGGCACCGAGAACGTGGTGGTCATTTCCTGCGGCCTGGGCGTGCAGACCGTGGCGGATATGGAATCCGTTCCCGTGTTTACGGCAACCAATTCCCTCAATTACACCGGCCATCATGGCATGGCCTTGACGAAGAAGACCTGCGGCGCCTGCGCCCAGTGCTATCTGAACGTCACCGGCGGTATCTGCCCCATCGTGGACTGCTCCAAGAGCCTGGTCAACGGCCAGTGCGGCGGCGCGAAGAACGGCAAGTGCGAGATCGACCCCAAGAAGGACTGCGCATGGGAAAAGATTTACCAGCGTCTGGAAAAGCAGGGTCGCACCAAGGAATTCCTGGATCAGCCCATCCAGCTGCGGGATTACTCCGTGACCAATGTGGACGAGATCAAGGCTTACGTCGCCCAGGCGCGTGCCAAGCGGTACGAGGGCTTCTACGGCGGCGTCCATCCCACGGAGAATAAGGAGTTCACGGAGCATCTGGCGCTTCAGAAGTTCCCCGAACCCGACACCGTTATCATCCCCCTGGCCATGCACATCGGCGCACCGGCGAACCCCGTGGTTCAGCCCGGCGACACCGTGAAGGTGGGTCAGCTCATCGGCGAGCAGGCGGGCTTTATCAGCGCTCCCGTGCATTCCAGCGTCAGCGGCACGGTCATCGCGGTGGAACCCCATACCCATCCCAACAAGGGCTCCGGCGTCATGAGCGTCGTCATCAAGAACGACGGCAAAAATACGCTCCACGAGTCCGTCGTCCCCAACAAGCCTCTGGAAGAGCTGACCCCCGACGAGATCATTGAGATCGTCAAGGAGAAGGGCATCGTGGGCATGGGCGGCGCGACGTTCCCCACCTACGTAAAGCTGAAGCCCGGCAAGCCCATCGACGCCGTGCTGATCAACGGCTCCGAGTGCGAGCCTTACCTGACCGCCGACCATCGGGTCATGCTGGAGTTTGCCGACGACATCGTGTTCGGCCTGCGTGCCATGATGAAGGCCGTCAGCGCGCCGGAGGGCGTTATCCTCATTGAGGACAACAAGCCCGACGCCATTGCCCTGATGGAAGAAAAGGTAGCGCCTTACGACAATATCCGCGTCTGCGCCGCCAAAACCCAGTACCCCGAGGGCGCTGAAAAGATGCTCATCAAGAAGGTCATGGGTCGTCAGGTTCCCAGCGGCAAGCTGCCAGCCGACGTGGGCTGCGTGGTGAGCAACACCTCCACCGCCAAGGCCATTTCCGACGCCATCCAGAAGGGTCTGCCTCTGGTGGAGCGTGTCGTCTCCGTCACCGGCGAATTCATCCGCAATCCCGGCAACTATATTGTCAAGCTGGGCACCAACGTGCAGGAGATCATCGATCACTGCGGCGGCGTCACCGGGGACGACGTGGTGCTGAAAATGGGCGGCCCCATGATGGGCGCTCCCATCATGGACACCAATGTGCCCATTATCAAAGGCTCCAACGGCATCATCGCCATTGCCGCCGATCACACCGAGGAGAAAGAATGTATCAAGTGCGGCCGCTGCATGGACGTATGTCCCATGGAGCTGGCGCCTCTGGATATCTACAAGTACGCCCAGCTGGGTGACGCGGAGACCCTGCTGAAGCTGAACGTGATGGACTGCTTCTCCTGCAAGTGCTGTGAGTACATCTGCTCTTCCAAGATTCCTCTGGTTTCCAAGATCAACGCTGCCAAGGGCCTGGTTATGCCCTTGCTGAAAAAGAAGTAAGGGGGACGAACACTTATGTTAATGACGAAACTGAAATCCGAAGAAGTTATCGGCTCCCTGGCTTCCGGCAAGGTATTTATCATCAACTGCCACGGCTGTAAGGAAGTCGGCTTCCCCGAGGAGGAGGCCAAGGCGCTGCAAAAGAAGCTCCAGGAGGAGGGCAAGGTCGTGGGCATTCTCACCACCGACTATGTCTGCAACCCCGAGGAGCTGGCGCTGCGGCTGCGCGCCCCCATGGCGAAGATCGCTGAGGCGGACGCCGTGCTGGTGTTCTCCTGCGGCGTCGGCGTGCAGACCATCTCCCAGATGCTGGAGGACAAGCCGGTCTACGCCTGCTGCGACACCATCGAGCTGCCCGGCTTCCAGGGTGTGACGCCGCTGGAATACGACTGCGGTCAGTGCGGCGAGTGCTTCCTGAACCTGACCGGCGGCATCTGCCCCATCACTGCCTGCTCCAAGAGCCTGGTGAACGGCCCCTGCGGCGGCACCAAGAACGGCAAGTGCGAGGTTAACCCCGAGATGGACTGCGGCTGGGAGCGCATCATTCAGCGTCTGAAAGCCCAGGGTCGTCTGGACGTTCTGCGCTGCCCCACCCAAATGCACGATTTCAATACCGACGAGGCTACCAAGTCCGCCAAAGAATCTGAATAATCAGGAGTGAATAGAATTATGAGAATTACTGAACTGTTTGACAACGGTGAGTTTGTGGTTTCTGCCGAGGTCGGCCCTCCCAAAGGAATTCATATTGACGGCATGGTAGAGGAAGCGAAAAAGTACCTTACCGATGTGCATTTTGTCAATGTTACCGACAACCAGTCCTCCGTCATGCGCCTTGGCTCTCTTGCCACCTGCAAGGTGCTGAAGGACGCCGGACTGAACCCCATTTTCCAGCTGACCTGCCGCGACCGGAACCGCATTGCGCTGGAATCCGACCTGCTCAGCGCCGCCATGCTGGGGATTGACAACATCCTCTGCCTCACCGGCGACCACACCAAGCTGGGCGACCATCCCCAGGCCAAGCCCGTCTTTGACCTGGATTCCGTGTCTCTGCTGTATACCGCCAGCCTGCTGGAAACCGGCAAGGATCTGGGCGGCAACGACCTGGTTGGCGAGCCCCCCAAGTTTGCCAAGGGCGCTGTCGTGTCTCCCTGCTCCGACTCCGTGGACGCGCAGCTGGTGAAGATGGAGCGCAAGGTCAAGGCCGGCGCCGAATATTTCCAGACCCAGGCCGTGTTTGAGCCTGAGAAGTTCATCAAGTTCATGGAGGCTGCCAAGCAGTTTGGCAAGCCCGTCCAGGTGGGCATCATCATTCCCAAGTCCGCCGGTATGTGCAAGTTCATGAATAAGAACGTTGCCGGTGTCCACATCCCCGATGCCCTCATTGAGGAGCTCCAGGCGGACAAGGAGAAGACCAAGGCCGGTATCACCGGCGTGGAGATCGCCGCCCGGATCATCCGGGAGTGCAAGCCCTACTGCCAGGGCGTCCATATCATGTCCCTGGGCTGGGAGTCCAAGATTCCCGCTCTGCTGGAGCAGGCCGGTCTGAAGTAAGAAGAAAATTCATTGATTTATGCAAAGAGCTTGCCGTCTGTGTAATACAGACGGCAAGCTTTTTCCATGTATTCGCATATTTTAAAGAAAAAATATAACTGCTGTTCGCATGAAAATACAGTCCCGGTAAAGCAAAAAATAACTTGCTGTATGGTCACTTTGCTGAATCTTAGCTGGAATGTGAAATGCGCCAATGGTAATTTTCACAAATTCTTAATGGAATCTTAAGCTAATTTGCCATCTTGATTTCCGGGGGTCAGGTGCATATACTGTATCCATGACAGGATTTGTCAAAAACCGCAAAAAGAAGGGAGATTCGTATTTCTATGACAGGTATTGGACTTATCATCGTATTTGTTCTTGCCATCGCGCTGATGATCTACTCCATCAGCAAGCTGAAAATCCATCCGTTCCTCTCCATCATGGCCATTTCTCTGATTTTTGGCCTGATTGCCGGAATCCCTCTGGTTAACACCACGGATGCCGACGGCAATACCGTCAGCGGTATCGCAAACGTCATCGGCGCCGGCTTCTCCGGCACATTCTCCAGCATCGGCATCGTCATCATCTTTGGCGCTCTGGTCGGCACCCTGCTGGAAAGCACCGGCGCGGCTCTGAAGATGGCCGACTGCGTCGTCAAGCTCGTGGGTGAGAAGCATCCCGAAATCGCCATTGAGCTGATGGGCTGGATCGTCTCCATCCCCGTGTTCTGCGACAGCGGTTTCGTCGTCCTGAACCCCATCCGTAAGGCCATGACCCGCCGCACCGGCACATCCAGCGTTGCGATGTCCGTTGCGCTGTCCATGGGTCTTTACATCAGCCACTGCTTCATTCCTCCCACGCCCGGCCCCATCGCGGCTGCCGGTACGCTGGGCTGCGGCGATAATCTGCTGCTGGTCATGGGTCTGGGCGCTCTGTGCTCCATTCCTCCGCTGGTCGCCGGTTATTTCTTCGCAAAGTACATTGGCAAGAAGGTCAAGGCTGCTGACGACATCACCGACAACGAGAACGTCAAGACCTACGAGCAGCTGGTTGCCGAGTTCGGCAAGCTGCCCAACGCATGGCTGGCCTTTGCTCCCATCGTTGTTCCCATCATCCTGATGGGTCTGGCTTCCGCTCTCTCTATGGCGGGTGTCAAGGCTGACTTCATCAGCTTCCTGGGTACTCCCATCATCGCTCTGGCTGTCGGCTGCATCATCGCCATCATCGATCTGTTCGCCGCGCACAAGGGTAAGGACTTCTACAAGCTGACCGACGACACCCTTAAGACCGTTGGCCCCATCCTGTTCGTCACCGCCGCCGGCGGGGTTCTGGGCAAGGTCATCGCTTCCTCCGACATGGTCAACTACATCAAGGCCAACGCGGAGATCTTTGAGAGCGTCGGCATCTTCTTCCCGTTCCTGCTGGCTGCGATCCTGAAGTCCGCACAGGGCTCCTCCACCGTCGCCATCACCACCACCGCCGGTATCGTGGCTCCGCTGCTGCCGGTTCTGGGACTGTCTTCCCCCGCGCTGGCTTGCCTGACGGTTATCGCCATCGGCGCAGGCGCCATGACGGTGTCCCACGCCAACGACTCCTACTTCTGGGTCGTCACCAACTTCGGCGAAATGACCCCCCAGGATGGCTACAAGACCCAGACCCTAGGCACGCTCGTGATCGGTATTGCGTCCATGATCGGCGTGTTCATCGTCTCCCTGTTCCTGCACTAAGATTCAAAATCCTGAAAGGGACGGGTTTACCCGTCCCTTTCTTAGTATGAAACATGGCGAAACGGAGGCAGTTTGTCAGATTCCGTTTCCAAAGGAGGATTTCCTATGCTAACTTTAAGACAGGATGCGCAGGCCATCATTGACCGCGCGCTTGCCGACGCAATGCCGGATTCCGCGGTGCGCCGCGCACTGGAGTGCTTTCGCAAGCCGTCCGGACGTCTCGTCCTGATCGCCGCCGGTAAGGCCGCGTGGCAGATGGCGAAAGCCGCCTACGACGTGCTGGGGAAAGACGTCAGCTGCGGCGCGGTCATCACAAAATACGACCATGTAAAGGGCGCAATCGGCACGCTGGAGCTTTTCGAGGCAGGACACCCGGTTCCGGACGAAAATTCCTATCGGGCGACTGCCCGCGCCCTCGAGCTGGTCAGCGGCCTGACGGAAAATGACACGGTGGTGTTCCTGCTCTCCGGCGGCGGCTCCGCGCTGTTTGAAAGCCCCCTGATTCCGCCGGAAGAAATGGCGGACGTTACAAAACAGCTGCTGGCCTGCGGCGCGGACATCGTGGAGATGAATACGCTGCGTAAGCGCCTTTCCGCGGTGAAGGGCGGCCGGTTTGCGGAGCGCTGCCTGCCTGCGAAGGTGTTTTCCATCGTTCTGTCCGACATTCTGGGCGACCCGTTGGATATGATCGCCTCCGGCCCCGCTTACCCGGACAGCTCCACCAGCGCGCAGGCAATGGCCATCGTGAAAAAATACGGCTTGCGCCTTTCCGAGCACGCCCAGTCCCTTCTGGCGCAGGAGACGCCAAAGACCCTTTCCAATGTGGAGACCCATATCACCGGCAGCGTACGCCAGCTGTGTGCTTCTGCGGAGGAAACGGCGCGGAGCCTTGGCTATACGCCCGTGGTGCTGACGGACAGTCTGCGGTGTACCGCCCGGGATGCGGGCAGCTTCCTTGCGTCCATCGCCCAGTATAACCAGTCCAGCGAAAGGTCTCTGGCCTTCATAGCAGGAGGTGAAACGGTTGTCCATTTGACCGGCACCGGTCTGGGCGGCCGCAATCAGGAGATTGCCCTTTCCGCCGCCCAGGAGATTGCCGGTTTCCGGGACACCGCCGTGTTTTCCTTCGGTTCCGACGGAACGGACGGCCCCACGGATGCGGCGGGCGGCTACTGCGACGGGGAAAGCTGCGCTGCTCTTGCCGCCCAAGGCGTTTCCATCCCGGACGTTTTGCAGCAGAATGACGCCTACCATGCGCTGCAAAAATGCGACGGCCTGATTCTGACCGGCCCCACGGGAACCAATGTCAACGATCTATCCGTTCTGCTGATCCGCAGATAAACGGGTGTATTGACAAGCACCACTTTTTCGGTATAATGAAATAAGCCAGACATACAGACACAGCGCAGACCGGAAATCCGGTTTGCGCTGCGTTTTTCGGGAGAAATCGGAAAGGGTGAACAAAAATGGTTCAAATCAGAAGGGCAGAGGCCGGGGACGAAACCAGCCTTGCCTACATACAAACCGAAAGCTGGAAAGCGGCGTTCGATGGAATTATCCCCGCCGAGCGGCTTGCAGAGTCCACGAAAATGGAACACGCCGTCGATATGTATCAAAGGCTTCTGGCGGCACATAAGGGGAACGGCTACATTCTGGAGCTGGACGGGAAGCCCCACTGCATCGCCTGGTGGGACGCGACCAGAGAAAAGGACATGCCGGGAACGGCGGAGCTGATCTGCATCCATTCCCTCCGGGACAATTGGCACAAGGGCTACGGAAGCCGGATGATGGAGCGGGTGCTGGCGGATGCCAAAAGCGCCGGATACGCCAGAATCATGCTCTGGGTGTTTGACAGAAACGTCCGCGCGATTCGCTTCTACGAAGCTCACGGGTTCGCCGCGAGCGGAAGAAAGCAGCCCGCTTTCGGCGCCGTTGAGGAAATGTATATCCGTGAGCTGTAGAGCCGGGATTTGCGGGAGAGATCAGCCATGAAAAAATCGAGACAGAGCGTTTAATCTTGCGGGAAATGACGCCGGAGAATTTTGACAGGCTGTACGCCGTGCTTGCCGACTCCGGCGTTACGCCTATACCTTCGGCGATGCTTAATACTATTTCTTAATAAAATGATTTCATCATTTTATTCTGCCGTTACACGGCA
>ERZ773258.65-NODE-65-length-129271-cov-5.935380_pt1 | contig 129271 bp, 123 predicted proteins | sample MGYA00511962_ERZ773258 | MGnify/ENA primary metagenome ERZ773258 (study PRJEB29015, sample SAMEA2737755) | human gut metagenome | biome: human gut; feature: human-associated habitat; material: faeces | place: China | collected 2012 ... | reverse complement strand
GCCCATACAGAGGGTGAGGACGGACACCTTACCGCAAAGAACAAATGGCTCCTTGGCCATCCCGAAGGAGGACTTCCGGAGGGCAGTCCCATGGGACTTGTTGGAAAGAACCTTAATATCAATGAATAAAACAATATAAGAAAACAGGAGGTAGGTAATCATGAACAATTTACCGGTAGTAAAACTTGGTATCGTGGCAGTCAGCCGTGACTGTTTCCCGATCGAATTATCACAGAAGAGACGTGCAGCAATCAAGGCTGCCTACAAGGGTGACTTATATGAGTGCCCTGTCACTGTGGAAAATGAGCAGGATATGCTGAAGGCAGTAGAGGATGTAAAGAAGGCAGAGTGTAATGCTCTTGTAGTATTCCTTGGAAATTTCGGACCGGAAACACCGGAAACCCTGATCGCAAAGAATTTTGACGGCCCCTGCATGTTCGTAGCAGCAGCAGAAGGTGACGGCGATATGATCAATGGAAGAGGCGATGCTTACTGTGGTATGCTGAACTGCTCCTATAACCTGAAAATGCGTCATCTGCAGGGCTATATTCCTGAATATCCTGTAGGAACCGCAGATGATATCGCAAAGATGATCGGCGAATTTGTACCGATCGCACGTGCTGTCATTGGTGTCCGCAATCTGAAGATCATCACCTTTGGTCCCCGTCCTCAGGACTTCTTTGCCTGCAACGCACCGATCAAGGGCTTATATGAGCTTGGCGTAGAGATCGAAGAGAACTCTGAGCTGGATCTGCTTGTTTCCTTCAAGGAGCATGAGAATGATCCCCGTATCCCTGAGGTATGTGCAGACATGGCTAAGGAAATGGGAGAAGGCAGCTACTACGAAGACCTCAATGTCAAGATGGCACAGTTCGAGCTTACCCTGCTTGACTGGGCTGAGAACCACAAGGGTGCAAGAAAGTATGTTGCCTTTGCTGATAAGTGCTGGCCTGCATTCCCTTCCCAGTTTGGATTTGAGCCCTGCTATGTAAACAGCCGTCTGGCATCCCGTGGTATTCCGGTATCCTGCGAGGTAGATATCTACGGTGCTCTCAGCGAATACATCGGACTGTGCATATCTGATGATGCAGTTACCCTGCTTGATATCAACAACTCCGTACCGAAGTATATTTATGACGAGGATATCGCCGGCAAGTATGATTATGCTTTGACAGATACCTTCATGGGCTTCCACTGCGGAAATACACCGGAGTGCAAGATGTGCTCATCCAGAGCTGTTAAATATCAGCTCATCCAGCACAGACTTCTTGAGCCCGCTGGAAGCGAGCCTGATTTCACAAGAGGAACCCTGGAGGGTGATATCGCAGCTTCTGACATTACCTTCTATCGTCTGCAGTGCAATTCAGACGGAGAGCTGGTTTCCTATGTGGCAGAAGGTGAGATCCTTGATGTTCCGACCAGATCCTTCGGCGGTATCGGTATCTTCGCTATTCCTGAAATGGGAAGATTTTACCGTCATGTACTGGTTGAGAAGAATTTCCCTCACCATGGCGCTGTTATGTTCGGACATTACGGAAAGGCAATGTTCGAGGTACTGAAGCTCCTTGGTGTAAAGCTTGACAGCATCGGTTATAATCAGCCGAAGGGAGTTCGTTATCCTTCTGAGAATCCTTTCGCATAAGAAATCAGACAGACTGAAAAGGTAAGATGAAATAAAAATAAGGCTGCCGCTCTTTTCCATGACAGAAGGCTGTATGGAGAGGGCGGCAGTTTTTTGATGCATAACAGAAGAGATTTTTACTTTTTTTGTAAGAAAATATACTAGATTTCTGACAGGAAGATGAGTATACTCTAACTTGCTTCAGTAGAGAAAACTTCTATTTCAGGAGGAGAAGAAAATGGCAGGAAGTTCAGCAAAGGATATGACAGTTGGTTCACCGATGAAGCTGATTCTGGGGTTTGCAGTACCCCTGTTGTTCGGCTTTCTGTTCCAGCAGTTTTACAGCGTTGTGGATACTATTATTGTTGGGAAGACACTTGGTGTTGATGCTCTTGCCGGTGTAGGTGCTACCGGTTCCGTGAATTTTCTTGTGATCGGCTTCTGCATGGGTGTCTGTAATGGATTTGCAATCCCGGTGGCCCAGAAATTTGGTGCCAAGGATTATGTGACCATGCGCCGTTTTATTGCGAACAGTGTGTGGCTTTCTATAGGATTTGCTGCTGTGATGACCGTACTGGTATCGATATTCTGCAGGCAGATCCTGACTCTGATGAGAACACCGGAGGATATTCTTGAATACGCCTATTCATATATCCTGATTGTATTTATCGGGATTCCTGCCACTTATTTATACAACCTGCTGTCCGGCTTTATCCGTTCCATCGGGGACAGTAAGACTCCCCTGGTATTTCTTGTGATCTCTTCCGTTTTGAACATCGGACTTGACCTCCTGATGATCATGGTCTTCCGGATGGGAGTGGCGGGAGCTGCAGTTGCCACGGTGCTTTCCCAGCTTATTTCAGGAATCCTGTGTCTGATATATATGTATTATAAATTTGACATTCTGATTGTGAAGAAGGATGAATGGAAGGCGGATACCCATCTGATGAGGATTCTATGCAGCATGGGTGTTCCCATGGGACTGCAGTATTCCATCACAGCGATCGGATCTGTTATTCTTCAGACAGCGGTCAATACCCTCGGCTCGGCAGCAGTAGCGGCCATGACAGCAGGCTCAAAGGTAAGTCTGTTTTTCTGCTGTCCCTTTGATGCCCTTGGCTCCACCATGTCAACCTATGGAGGACAGAATGTGGGAGCAAAGAGGCTTGACCGGATCGGCAAAGGTCTGCTATCCTGTAGCATATTGGGAATTGTTTATTCTATTGCAGCCTTTGTGATCCTGTATTTCTTCGGGGATAAATTTGCATTGATGTTTCTGGATGCAGGGGAGACAGAAATTCTGCAGAATGCACGGATGATGCTTGTGATCAACTCAGCATTTTTTATTCCACTTGCGTTTGTAAATGTGATCCGCTTCCTGATCCAGGGAATGGGCTACAGTACCTTTGCGATCCTGGCGGGTGTATTTGAAATGATAGCAAGGACGCTGGGGGGTGTTTTTCTGGTACCTGTGTTTGGGTATACCGGAGCCTGCTTTGCAAGCCCACTGGCCTGGATCCTTGCTGATCTGTTTCTGTTTCCGGCATATTTCCATGTGATGAAGAGGCTGCATAAGATCCTGAAAGTGTAGTCCCCGGAAGGGGAGAAGGGCTGTGCATATTTTGGAAGGCTGCACAGAAGAGCGGAATGAATGCAGAAGAAGAACAAATGAAAAAAAGGCTCCGTGAGCTGGCAGAAAGATCGTACAGGGGAAATTGTTATACCTTTACAGATTTTCTGTCGCTTGCGGAGCTTTCCTGTTACTACGAAATGGAGCGTGAGCTGTCATTTGCCGGAGAGATGGTATCAGGTGGCAGTGAAGGGCGGGAGCGGTGCATGATCCGGTTTGGAAATCCGGGAGAGCTTGGTTATGAACAGGATTTTCCCATTGTATGTCTCAGGATAAGACCACTCATGAAAAAATTTGCAGAGGATCTTACACACAGGGATTTTCTTGGTGCACTGATGAACCTTGGTATTGAAAGAGGTACTCTTGGGGATATTATCCTTCAGGAAAAGGAAGCATTTCTGTTCTGTAAAGAGATCATTGCACCTTATATCATGGAGAACCTGACAAGGGTAAGACATACCTCTGTCCTCTGTGAGGTGACAGAGGAGATACCGGTGGAAGGAGAGGCAGAGCTTAAGGATATCAATATACAGATTGCATCAGAACGTATTGACGGTGTGATCGCAAAGGTGTATAAATTATCAAGAAGTGACAGTGCAGCCTTGTTTCTGCAAAAGAGGATCTTCGTGAATGGAAGACAGTGTGAAAATAACAGTCATATGCTGAAGGACGGAGATCAGATTTCTGTACGTGGCTATGGAAGGTTTATCTATGCAGGAGGCCGGGGATTAAGCAAAAAGGGGAAGCTGAATGCATTGATACAGATTTACGGCGGATAAGAAAGGACAGAAAACCTATGCTGCTTTTACAACAAATGATTATCATGTTTCTGCTTATGAGTGTCGGCTTTGTGGGAAGTAAGATCGGAATGATCACAGAGGAGACCTCCAAAAGGCTGTCGGCGATCGTTGTGAATATCGCCAATCCGGCGATGATCCTTGTCAGTGGGATCAGTGACGAAAGAATGGAAGGCAGGGAGCTGCTTTCACTGACAGTAGTAATCCTTGCGATCTATGCGGTACTTTTGCTGCTGGCTTATCTGCTGCCGGTATTGCTGCGTGTAGATCCAAAGAGCAGGGGTGTTTATCAGGCCATGACGGTATTTTCCAATATAGGCTTTATGGGGTATCCCATAATCGCAGCCCTGTATGGAAGCAGCGCCATTCTTTATGGAGCACTGTACAGCATCCCTTTTAATATATTGATCTATACCTTTGGTGTCTCCGCACTGCGGAAAAAGGAGAATGGTGAGGAAAAGAAAAAGCTTTCGCTGAAGGAAGTCCTGAATATCGGGGTGATCACCAGTATTATTTCACTGATCCTGTATCTCTGGCAGATCCGGGTACCGGGATTTCTCACAGATACGCTGAGTTATCTTGGAAATCTGACTGCACCTTTAAGTATGATGGTCATTGGCGCTTCCATGACAAGCATCAGTCTGAGGGAGCTGTTTACGGATGTGAGGCTGTTACTCTTTTCACTGATCAAGCTGCTTCTGATACCGGTTCTTGGTATGCTGCTGATCCGGCAGGTAGTGACAAATGAGGTGATCTGCGGTGTATTTATGATCATGCTGGCAACACCGGTAGGAAGCATGACTGCCATGCTGGCACAGGAGTATGACGGAGATTATGAGACAGCATCAAGAGGTGTGACACTGACGACGCTTTTGTCAGTCATTACCATGCCTGTGGTATCGCTGCTCCTGTTTTAGGACTTTGCGGATATGAAAATAAAAGAAAACACAAAATAAAAGAGAAAAATAGAAGCAGGGAAAGGAAGGTTTAAGATGGAAAAGGTTACGGACAGGTTTTTGCGTTATGTACAGATAGATACCCAGTCAGATGAAGAGGGAACAGGTACGCCGACTACGGAAAAGCAGCATGAGCTTGCCAGGCTCCTCGTGGAAGAGCTTACAAAAATGGGAGCAGAGGAGATCACCTATGATAAGGAGCACTGCTATGTATATGCTTCCATTCCTGCCACAGAAGGGATGGAGAAAAAGCCGGTCATGGGCTTCATTTCCCATATGGATACCTCTCCGGCAGTAAGTGGGGCGAATGTAAGGCCGCGGATCATTACTGCTTATGACGGAGAGGATATTGTCCTGAACAGCGGGCTTGGCATTGTCATGAAAACAGCGGATTTTCCGGAGCTTAAGGAATATCAGGGAAAGAGCCTGATCGTGACAGACGGAACTACGCTGCTTGGCGCAGATGACAAGGCAGGTGTTGCTGAGATCATGACCATGGCGGAGTACCTGCTTTCCCACAGGGATGTTCCCCATGGAAAGCTCCGGATCGGCTTTACCCCGGATGAAGAGGTGGGAGCGGGAGCAGATCACTTTGATGTAGAGCTGTTTTCAGCAGACTGTGCCTATACGGTGGACGGCGGTAAGCTCGGGGAGCTGGAATATGAGAATTTCAATGCGGCAGGCGCCAGGGTAACCTTCCATGGGAGAAGTGTGCATCCGGGAGATGCCAAGAACAAAATGAAGAATGCATTGCTGACTGCCATGGAATTCCAGGGAATGCTGCCTGTATCTGAAAACCCGATGTATACGGAAAAATATGAGGGCTTCTACCATCTGGATGCACTGAATGGAGATATTGAAAGGGCAGTGGCAGATTATATCATCAGGGATCATTCCAGAGAGAAATTTGAACAGAAAAAAGCATTGTTTGAGAAGGCCGGTGCATTCCTGAATGAGAAGTATGGGGAAGGCACAGTGGAAATAGAGCTTAAGGATTCTTATTACAACATGAAGGAGATCATAGAGGATCATATGGAGCTGATCGACCATGCTATGGAGGCGATGAGGGAAGCCGGGGTAGAGCCAGTTGTGGTTCCCATCCGGGGCGGTACGGATGGTGCAAGACTTTCCTACATGGGGCTGCCCTGCCCGAACCTCTGTACAGGAGGCCATAATTTCCATGGCAGATTTGAGTATATCTGTATAGAATCCATGGAGGCAGTTGTAAGGATCCTTCTGAACCTGGCAAGGGGGTGAATGGTATGAACATATACGATATTATAGGACCGGTTATGGTCGGTCCCTCCAGCTCCCATACAGCAGGTGCTGCCAAGATAGGCTATGTATCAGGAAAGCTTCTTGGCGAGCCGGTAAGGGAGGCAAGGATCCTGCTGTATGGCTCCTTTCTGGCAACCGGTATCGGACATGGAACAAGAAAAGCGATCATAGCAGGACTTCTTGGAATGAAGCCGGATGATACCAGGATACCGGAAAGCTTTGCACTGGCAGAGCAAAGAGGGATCCGGTTTTCCTTTGGGGAAGCGGAGCTGAAGGAGGGGCATCCTAATTCTGCCGAGCTGCTGCTTACCGGAGAAACGGGTAAAACGCTGGAAATTGTCGGTGAGTCTCTTGGCGGGGGCAGGATCAATATTGCGAGGATCGATGGGATCGCAACCAATTTTTCAGGAGATTATCCTACGCTGATCGTACATAACCTGGATCAGCCCGGACACGTCACAGAGGTTACGTCCATGCTGGGACATAAGTCTGTGAACATTGCGACCATGCAGCTTTACAGGAGAAGCCGGGGCGGTGATGCGGTTATGGTCATTGAGTGTGACCAGGAGGTTCCGGAGGACGGGATCCGTTTCCTGACACATCTTGAGGGAATCCAGAAGGTGACGTATCTGAGCCTTCTTTAACGGAGGCTGTGAAAGAGAGGGAAAGAGCAGATGATCTATCATTCCATAGAAGATATTAAAAATCTTGCAGAGGAAAAGCAGGTGCCCATGTGGCGTATCATCATGGAAAAGGACATGGAGGAGAGACAGGTTACGGAGGGGGAAACCTTTGAGGCCATGAGAGCCATGTACCTTGCCATGAAGCAGGCTGACCAGTCCTACAACGGAGCTCTTTCTTCTCCGAGCGGCCTTGCCGGAGGAGACGGGGAAAGGCTTCATGCATACAACCAGACAGGGAACAGCCTGATGGGGGCTTATCCCTCCCTTGTCATGGAGAAGGCGGTAAAGATGGGAGAGTCCAATGCCTGTATGAAAAGGATCGTTGCGGCGCCTACAGCGGGCTCCTGTGGTGTCATACCGGCAGTCCTGCTTGCCTATGAGGAGGTGTTCGGGGAAAAAGAAGAGAAAATGGTGGAAGCGCTTTTCCTGAGCGCCGGCATTGGGGAAGTGATCGCGGAGAATGCAAGCATTGCCGGTGCAGCCGGAGGCTGTCAGGCAGAGATAGGGTCTGCCAGTGCCATGGCGGCAGCGGCAATTGTTTATCTGCAGGGTGGCAGTCATGAGGCAATGATACATGCCACAGCCCTGGCACTCAAAAATATGCTTGGTCTTGCCTGTGATCCGGTATGCGGACTGGTAGAGGTTCCGTGTATAAAAAGAAATGCGGCAGGGGCTGTGAATGCTGTAAGTGCAGCACAGATGGCACTGGCCGGAGTACGGAGTGCGATCCCGGCTGATGAGGTGATCGATACCATGCGCAGGATCGGTAATGAAATGCCGATGGATTTAAAGGAAACAGGAGAAGGAGGTCTTGCTGTTACGGAGACTGGAAAAAGGCTGCGTACTCATTTTGAAGCAGAAAACAAAAATTAACTACTTATAAATAAGTAGAAGGAGTAGAAATAATTAGTAACAATCTGCCTGAAAATGCATTATTAATGATAATTGACTTTGCATAGATGCGAGATTACAATAACTGTAAACTTGATGGAGAGCTGACTGGCTTGAAAAGGAGGAGCTGCAATGAAACATTTTGTAATTGCAATCACAAGAACCTGTGGAAGCGGCGGTACGACCATTGCAAAAATGCTTGCAAATGATTATCAGATTGATATGTATGACAGAAAGCTGCTGCGACTTGCTTCAGAAGACAGCGGAATCAATGAAACACTATTTGCAGCAGCAGATGAAACAACGAAGAAGAAGCCGTTGTTCAAGGCATTTAAAAAGGTTTTCAATGGAGAGCTGATCCCACCGGAAAGCAATGATTTTACCTCAAATGATAACCTTTTTGCTTATCAGGCTAAGGTATTAAAGGAACTGACAAAAAGAGAATCCTATGTGGTAGTGGGAAGGGCAGCGGATTACGTGCTTAAGGATTATCCTTATCTCGTGAGAGTTTTCATTCATGCACCCTATGAGAGCTGTGTACTTCATGAAATGGATTTCCAGAGCTGCACAAGAAAAGAGGCAGTCGATGAGATTGCCAGGATGGATGCTTACCGAAGTGCCTATTACAAATACCATACCGGCAGGGAATGGCAGGATGTAAAGAACTATGATCTGTCGCTGGATACCGGGATATACAGGTATGAACAGTGTACTGAGATCATTAAGAAATTCGTGGATTTTAAGCTGGGTATTTCATAGGACAGGTACAAAATAACATAATGAAAACAATACTTCGCAGGTGAAGACAACCGGCGGAGTTTTTTGTTTTACAGGGTATCGTTACGGATACCTTTTCTATGAACAAGTATTGTATACATGTATGCAATAATGCAAAAGGAGGATGAGATTATGAAAAGAAAAGTGATTAAGAAGCTGGTGGCACTTGTCAGTGCCGGAACAATGACAGCAGCACTGCTTGCAGGATGTGGAAGCACCGGCGGGGCAGCAGAAAGTGCCGGCAGCAGTGATACTGCAGCAGAAGCAGGCACAGCAGATGGGGACAGCATTCCGGTCGGGGTGATCTCACCCAATACCGGTAATCTTGCAACCTATGGAGAATCCGTTCTGAATGGTATTAACCTGGCAGTAGAGGAGATCAATGCAGCAGGTGGTGTGCTTGGTAAGAATATTTCCATTATATCCTATGATGATAAGGCAGATTCCACAGAGGGTGCAAATGCCTTTAACAGACTGGTAGGTGATGGTGCCTGTGCCATTATCGGTTCTGTAACAAGTGGTGTTACCGCTTCTCTGGCACCTCTTGCAGATGAGAGCCAGATCGTACTTCTGACACCTACCTCAACAGCAGATACCATTACCGAATCAGATAATTACGTATTCCGTGCCTGCTTTAAGGATTCCTACCAGGGCAAGATGGCAGCCAAGTTTGCGGCAGAAAAGCTGGGAGTAAAGAAGGTGGCTGTCCTGTATGCTTCCGGAGATGCTTATTCGGCAGGTGTAAGAGAGTCCTTTGATGCAGCCTGCAGCGAGCTTGGGCTGGAGATCGTGGCAGAAGAAAGCTCATCCTCAACAGATGATACCGAATTCTCTTCCCAGCTGACCAATATTGCAGCAAGCGGAGCAGAGTTCCTGTTTGCACCCTACTACTATAATGCGGCAGGTCCTTATATCATTCCCCAGGCAAGAGCAGCAGGCTTTGAGGGTGTGATCATGGGTGCTGATGGTTATGATGGTACGACAGAATCCATGCTGGATGACAAGACTCTTTACAATAATTGCTACTATACCAACCACTATTCACCGGATGATACCTCTGATGTAGTACAGACCTTTGTTACTGCTTACAATGATAAATATGGTGCAAAGCCAAATGCGCTGGCAGCACTTGCGTATGATTCCGCCTATATGATCAAGGATGCAATTGAAAAGGCAGGCAGCACAGACAGAGCAGCGATCCGTGATGCCATGTCAGGCATGAGCTTTGAGGGCGTTACCGGTAAGTTCATCCTGGATGAAACAGGTACACCTGAGAAGTCAGTTGCAGTTATTGAATTTAAGGATGGAGAAGCTGTCTGGAACTGCACACTGGATTAACAGCTGTCAGGCAGTAAGAAACCAGAAAGGCACCGCCGCCCCGGCGGTGGTGCCGGTTATAAAGGAGAACGACTATGGGAACACAGATAAGCATATTCATACAACAGATCATAAACGGATTGAAAATCGGCAGTGTGTATGCGTTAGTAGCACTTGGGTATACCATGGTTTACGGTATCATCAAGCTGATTAACTTTGCACATGGAGATTTCATCATGGTTGGAAGCTATGTGCTGCTTTACACGATTCCAATCATGGTAGCAGGCGGACTTCCTGCATGGGCGGCTGTAATTCTTGCTATTATTGCCTGCTCGGCAGTTGGTATTACCGTAGAAAAGGTTGCATACAAGCCAGTAAGGGAAAAGGGAACAAAGATGAGCGCACTGATCACCGCAATTGCCATGAGTCTTTTTCTGGAGAATCTGGCACAGACGTTGTTTGGCGCTTCACCAAAGTCAATTTCAACGATCTTTAATTTCCCTAATCTGGAAATCGGAGGTACCAAGCTGAATGGAAATACGCTGCTTACGATCGCAATTGGCGTTGTAATGATGATTGCTTTGCAGCTGTTCGTAAAGAAAACCAAAATGGGAAAGGCAATGCGTGCAGTATCTGAGGATGGAGAAGCAGCGATCCTTATGGGGATCAACAAGAACCGAACCATCAGCATCACCTTTGCCATCGGATCTGCACTGGCAGCAGTCGCTTCTCTTATGTATTGTGCCTCCTATCCACAGGCAACTCCCACACTGGGTTCCATGCTTGGTCTGAAGGCCTTTATTGCAGCCGTTCTTGGCGGGATCGGGATCATACCGGGTGCCATGCTCGGCGGTATCATCATAGGACTGGTAGAAAGCCTGACAAAGGCATATATAGGAACACTTACAGGCGGTGTGATCACCTCTGCATTTTCAGATGCGATCGTATTTGGCATACTGATCATCGTCCTGATCGTAAAGCCGGCAGGTATTCTTGGTAAAAATATTGGAGAGAAAGTGTAGGTGGTGACTGTGAGGATACCAAAAGAAAAAGGAAAAGCAATGATAGTAAACCTGGCGGGAGTACTGTTACTCTTTCTGCTCCTTGTCATTCTGAGAGAGACAGGTGCCCTTTCCAACTATATCAGCGGTGTGCTGATGGTATGTGGCATTGCCATTATTATGGCAAGCTCCTTAAATATCACAGTAGGCTATCTGGGACAGGTAGCACTTGGCGGTTGTGGTTTCATGTCAATTGGTGCATATACAGCGGCACTGATCACAAAGGCAATGGAAGCATCCGGAATTCTTGTGGGAGCAGGAGCACCCGATACGCTGCGGTTCCTGATCGGAACACTGGCAGGTGGTGTACTGGCAGCCGTATTCGGTGTTCTGGTAGGAATTCCTGCCCTGCGGCTCCGTGGAGATTATCTGGCGATCATCACACTTGGCTTTGGTGAGATCATCCGGGTTATCATCCAGAATCTGAAATTTGCGGGCGGCAAGGGCTTTTCAGAGGGGCAGGCAGGCCAGGCATTAGTGGGGATCAACAGACTGGCTGATATTTATGTAGTGTTCTGGATGGTAGTGATTTCGGTAGCACTTCTTTACACCTTCATCCGTTCCAAATATGGAAGAGCGATCATCGCGATCAGGGATGATGAAATTAAGACTCGTTATTTGATACAAAGAAATGCGGCATAGACACAGGGGTGTCGGAGGGTCGTTTAGGGTGTCGGTTTTGTAGGAAACCGGCTATTTTTATATTCAGGAGGATTTGCTATGCCTACAATAACGAAAAAGGAACTCGAAGAATACAGGCAAATGTGCTATGATAAAAATAACGGTAGAATACTGACACCAGAAGGTATTCGCTTTATATGTGAGGCACACAATTATGAGCCGGAAGCTATCGGGAAATATTTCTTAGAAATTTTATCCCGGATACAGAATAAATAGTTCGACAGGAGGAATCAGGTATGGATTTTAGTACAAATAAGCTGCCTTCATCGATGCAAGAAATTGATTGGCATTGGCGGCAATATATACAGGAGTACTTCGACCTGTCGCAAATAAACATCAACGGAAGTACAGTCGATTTTAATCTTCCATCTGATTATTTCGAATTAACGGATGATGTGGCAGATAAACTTTCACTCATTGGCAGAAAATACAGTTTCTTTTCTCAGCCGGTTTCCATGACAGATGTTGAGTTGAGTATTTTCGGAAATATAAGTGCCGATACACAAATCGGAGTATTACTGGGAAGCATTAAGCATCTGCGCCCAACTGCAGAAGTGTATGGTATCTTTGCAAAATACAAGTATATTGGAAAATCTGTTTATTGCGGAGTTACGATTTGCTTTGTAGATAAGGATACCGGAGAAGAAATGGAAACAGCGGTATTTGAAATAAGCGAAGACGAAGGTGCTTATGTTCTTCCAGCAGCAATCAGTGAAGAAGCCTTGGATTATTATACTCTTGATGACCTTGCAAAGTTGGCATACTGGTTAGGAAACTTTTGGGTAGGCGCTCAATACGAGCTTAATAATCGTCCAGAAGAAATCCGTATTGTTGAACAGCGTGGGCCTATTACAGCTGCTCAAGAAGCAGATATCCGTCAGGAAAAAAGACCGGTTTTGGTTAAACGAATAATTCCTGTAGATGCTGATGGTAACGAAATCAAATATGGTGCAGCTGGCTCAGGACGCCAATTTAGACTTCCATCGTGGGGCGTAAGAGGCCATAGTCGTACATTACCTGATGGTAGGGTTATTCAAGTACGTCCATACCGAAAGGGCAAAGACAGAAAGAATCCAGAGGCATTGGTAAACAAGGAATACCAGTTTCTTGAAGAAAAAATAGAGCGAGATATCGAAGAATGATATGAGGAAATTGTGATGTTAAATTTGAGCGATGAACAGCTTGCTGCTTTCCAAGCGGCGATGAAAAAAAGGATTGAAGAAGAAGCAAAAAATAGTGTATTGGAGTTAGATCGAACGCTTGATGTAGTTGTTTCAAAATTGGTAAATGAAGGATGGACATTACCCGCTGAGCTTCCCATTGCTGCAGTTAATGCACTTGGAAAAACGACCGAGTTAGATGATGTAAATACATTTATGGCAGATTTTTATTCTTACGATGACCAGAGAAATATGAAATCTATGATCAAAGGTATTCAAGAATCTAAAATCAAGCCCGGTCTTCTGAAAATGGTTAATGAATGTTGGCAGGCATTTTCGGTCAAATTATATGCCGTATGCGCTACTTCTCTTCTCTCTGTAATCGAAGGAATATTGTCTGAGTTTAGCGACGATAAGCAGGACACGAGGATGATGAAAGTATGCCAAAAGCACGTTGACACCTTTCCGCAGGATGGTAGTACTATTTTGAAGCACGTATGGATATCTTATAATCAATTCATAAGAAAATTGTATCAAAAAAGCGATTTTACTGCTACAGAACCTACAGACATCAATAGGCATTGGCTATTACATGGACGTTCCGATTTTGAAATTGAAGAAATAGAGTGTGTTAGATTATTTAATGCCGTACATAGTCTTTGTATGGTTATAAATAAGGAAGCAAAAGAAAATATCTAAAAAAGCGCCTCACCGCCGGAATCAAAATCCAGTGGTGAGGCGTTTCTGCGTCTATGGGTTTATGCCTGAACTTCCTGTCCGTGCTTGAAGGTGAAGCGGATATCGTCAGTGCTGTAGACGGTGGCGTAATCCACCAGTGAGTGCCAGTTTTCCAGCTTGAACTCGGTGAGCGTATCCGGCAGGGCCTCGAAGCTCTCAAGGAAGGCTTCAATGTCAGCTCTCTGGGTCTGCATCCGATCCAGCTCGGCCATAACCGTCTCAAGGCGCTGCTTGGCGGTTTCAAATCGCTGCGTCAGGCCCTCGTAGCGTTTCTGGTATTCGGTCTGGTCAAGGGCGATATGGGCGTTCTCGTAAATGGTCTGCTGCACCATATCGGAAATAAGCTGTGTTTCTTCCAGCAGCGTGGCCTGTTCCGCTTCCAGCTCAGTGGTGTTGAAGAGCAGGTCCATCATCTCACGGCAGTTGGCGATGACCTCGGTCTTGTCCACCAGCAGTTTGTTTGCCGCCGAAAGGAACAGTCGCTGGATGTCCTCGTCGCTAAGGTGCGGAGTGTCGCAGCGCTCGTCACCATCAAATTTATGATTGCACTGCCAGATGGTCTTGCGGTATTGGCTGTTGGAATGCCAGACTTTTGAGCCGTACCAGCTTCCGCAGTGGCCGCAGCGGATTTTAGACGAAAAGGCGTGAACGCTACTGTGATAATTCTTGCCACGACCACGCTTGGTCATTTCACGCTGGACCATTGCGAAAACATCCGGTGAAATAATGGCTTCGTGGTTATCCTCAACATAGTACTGCGGGATTTCGCCTTCGTTGATTTTGGTCTTCTTGGTAAGGAAATCCACAGTGTAGGACTTCTGCAGGAGTGCATCGCCTTTGTACTTCTCGTTGCTGAGAATGCTGCGGACGGTGGAAATGCTCCATTTGTCCTTGCCGCCGGGAGTCGGGATTCTGTCAGCGGTCAGCTTCTTGGCGATGCCGTGGTAGCTCATTCCCTGCAGGAACATAGCGTAAATCTGCTGGACGATAACTGCCTGCTCTGGATTGACCACCAAGTTTCCGTCCGGGCCACGGTCGTAACCGAGGAAGCGGTTAAACGGAACGGTGACCTTACCGTCTGCAAAGCGCTTTCTCTGGCCCCACGTGCAGTTCTCGGAAATGCTGCGGCTTTCTTCCTGCGCAAGGCTGGACATGATGGTCAAGAGCAGTTCTCCCTTGCCATCGAAGGTCCAGATATTTTCTTTCTCAAAATACACCTCGATGCCTTTTTCCTTGAGCTGGCGAATGGTGGTCAGGCTGTCGACTGTGTTACGGGCAAATCGGCTGACCGACTTGGTAACGATAAGGTCAATCTTTCCGGTCAGCGCATCGGCCACCATGCGTTTGAAGCCTTCACGGTGTTTAACGCTGGTGCCTGTTATGCCTTCGTCGGTGTAAACATCGACAAACTCCCAATCGTCCCGGCTCTTGATGTAGTTGGTGTAGTAATCAATCTGCGCAGCGTAGCTGGTGAACTGGTCATCGTGGTCAGTGGAAACACGGGCGTATCCAGCCACACGGCGCTTCTTTAATTCTGTGATCGGCGTCGCCGTAAAGCGGGTCAGTGATGCCGGTATGGTGGTTACTTTCTTTTGGACGACCAATGTTTCTCACTCCTTATCTGTTTCATTTTCTGGCTCATGGCCTCTCGGCGTTCCTCTGTGTATTTGCCCTGCATGGATGCCGAGAATTTTTTATGCCTTTCTTCCGTCCAAGGTGTGCCTTGGCGCTTGGTGTTGTACTGGACAGTTTCTTCATGGCCATCAAAGAAGTGGAAGGTCAGTTTCATATCGTGGGAAACAGAAATGTACTCGACCTGCTCTTTGAAGGCATCCGCATCGTGTTCTACAAGGCCCATCACCGAAGCGGTTATGTCTTTGAGCCTGTCTTCACGAATGCCGGTGGTAACGCAGTCGCCGGAAGTCGGGCAGCGCCAATAATGCATCTTGCCACCAGTAGCTGACTTGCTGGGCTGCGTATTCCTTCGGAAGGTGCTGCCGCAATGTTCGCAGCGGATTCGTGTAGTAAATTCCGAGAATCGACCGTCCGAGGCGTTGGCCATGTAGTTCTTAATCCACTCACGCTGGCGGTCTTTGTGTTCATCCGTCCAGCAGTCCTTTTTGGCTGTGGATACCCATTCCTGCAGGGCCGTAGTGCCATCGTAAAAATGGAACTCCAAAACCTGACCTTCCAGCACTTGAATATAGTCAACACGCTCAAGGAAAACATCCTCATCAAATTCATCCAGTCCAAGTGCTGTAGCGCAGGCTTCACGGAGAACTCGCTCTGGGATATCTTTGTTGGAACAGCGACCACCTTTTTTCTTGGTGGTACCGCAGCCCCAAGCGACAATCGTATCGTCGTAGGTGGAAGTGTGCTTGGTGCGGTTACTGCGCTGGTTGCGAACATAACTGCATCCGCAGTGGCAGCATTTGAGCTTGCTGGTGAAGCAGGTAATGTTCAGGGATTTATTTGCAAAAGCGCCCAGCTCCTTACGTCTTGCAATCTCTGCCTGTACATAATCGAATGTCTCTTTGTCAATGATGGCTTCGTGGGTGTCTTCCACATAGAACTGCGGCAATTCGCCACGATTCTTTTTGCGCTTTTTGGTCAGCGGATCCTCGATGTATTCCTTCTGCAGCAGAAGATTGCCGGTGTAGGTTACGTTCGTAAGGACAACCTTGATGTTGGAATCTACCCAGCGCTTACCGTCTCTTGTGGTAATGCCTTCTGCGGCAAATTCTCGCTCAGTCTCAAGGCGGGACTTTCCATCAAGGAAGTTCTGGAAGATGCGTCGCACAACGGCTGCTTCCTCCGGCACAATGACCAGCTGGTCGCCTTCCCAGCAATATCCGAATACTCGGAAGTGGCCGTTGGGGATGCCTTGCTCCATGCGCTTGCGAGTGCCCCATTTCACGTTGTTGCTCAGGCTGATAACTTCTTCCTGTGCAAAGGAGGCCAGCAGTGTCAGCATGACTTCGCCATCTCCGGAAAGCGAATTAATGCGCTCTTTTTCAAAGCGGACCTCGATGCCCAGCTCCTTTAGGTGTCGGACGGTTTCCAGAAGGTCCACGGTATTTCTTGCAAAGCGGGAGATAGACTTGGTAAGGATGATGTCGATTTTGCCATCCTCACAGTCTTGAAGCAGTCTTTGAAATTCTGCTCGTGTAGATTTAGTGCCTGTGATGCCATCGTCAGCGTACACGCCAGCATATTCCCATTCAGGATTACTCTGTATCAATTCGCTGTAGTAGCTGACCTGAGCTGATAAAGAGTGCTGGAGTCGCTCGGTTTCCATTGAAACTCTGGCGTATGCAGCGACCTTTTTACGGCTTGGCAAGGTCGGCATCAACGGCTCGATTTTGTTGATTTTTCGCATAAAATCAGCTCCTTTCCGCTACTATATATCACTCTAAAAGCGATAATTATCAAGTCAATTCTGCGAATAATGTACCCAATAATGGCCTGTATTTTTCCAGCATTTTTGTATCAATTATGGCGTATTGCTCCTCGGTGATCAGGCCCTTTTTGAGCATGCCATCAAAGACATTCATGGTGGCCTGATAGAGCTTTTCACGCTCGAACTGTTCCTCAGTCATGGCAGTCACCTCCGAAGCGGTCAGCAATGTAGCAATCGTGAGAGCAGTATTTTCTGTGGTCGTTTCCATAAGCCGTGAAAGGCTGTCCGCAGTGAGCGCAGGTAAAGGAATAAAAGGCCTTACGGTTGACTTTGTCCAGATGACTGTTCCACCAGTGGGTACGGCAGGTATCAGAACAGAACTTCACCGGTTTTCTGCCCGGAGTCTGGTTCAGCTGCTTTCCACAGTTGCGGCAGCAATTCGGATCAGGCCGTTCCTCTATATGCACAGCGGCCTTGGTGCCGGTGAGCTGGTTTCTGCGGCAGAAGGCGGATACCTGATTTTTTGTAAGGCCCAGTGAGGTAGCGATGGTGGCATACCCGTACCCGGCCTGTCGTAATTCTATGATCTGATTTTTCTGTTCATTGGTCATAGCTACCTCCAGTTGGGAAATATTGAGGAAGATCCTCTAATTTCTCACTGGAGAAGAATTAGTGATTTGAGCGGGTAAGAAATAAAAAATAGGGTCTGCCGGACAATCCAGCAGACCCTAAAATACCATTACAACTTTGTAGCGTAGTCGAGAGAAATCCAACCGGCACCGCTTTTCAGCTTGCCCCACTTAGAAGCGCCAGCACCGTCAGACTCCGCAATGATGGTGAATACACCAGCGCCGGTGAACTGGCCGGTCTTGCCGTAGTTGGTGCCGGGACCTTTGCGGATGTTCAAATTGGTGATGCGGATGCGCACACGGTAAGGCTCAAAGGCCGTTTCAGTCTCCGTTTCCACCTTGGCAGCGGAAGGAGCATAGACCACATTGCCATCGTTATCGAAAACGCTGTAGCCGGTGTTCTCGTCGGCTTTGGCCTTGGCATTGGAGAGAATACGGTAAGCACCTACCTGAGACTTGCTGTCGGCCCATGTCTTACGGACACGGTAGTAGCCGGAAGTCAGCTTCTCAGGATACTCCTTGGCGGCAGCATCGCCGGTATCAGTGGAAGTGTCCTCACCCATAGCGGCCTTGACTGCCTTGCGGAAGCTGTCCATCGTATAGCCCATGCCCAGCTGATTCCAGAGATGTTCCGGGTCACCATGATTGCTGGCGATGCCACGCTTATAGCCCTCCGCATGGCTGACGATAACACCATCAGCAGTCGGATCGAGATTGTACTCTTTGCAGAGGTATGCAAACAGCTCCACTGCCGCCTCATAGGTGCGCTTGGCCACAGCCTTTGCGGTCGCTGTATCGGAGCAGGTAAAGGTAGCGCCGCCAGTATACTTGATGCAGGCAGGCTCACACATTTCTACGCCAATATGCGTATTGTTGGAAGAACCGCCGCCGTGCCAGCCACGATGATTCCAAGGGAGCGTCTGGTAAACGGTACCGTCGTTTCCGTCGATAAAGCCGTGGACGCAGGCCCTGTCATAACTTTCGGTGTTCCAGTTCTTGATGAATACCGCTGCGCTTGGCTGCGGACAGCCAACGGAATGAAGCATCAGACCTTTGACTGTGATTTTCTTCCCGGCAGTGTAACACGGATTTTTTGTAAGAATAGATTGTACCAACTTCATGTTATTTGTCCTCGCTTTCTGTGTTCTCTGCTCGATTGTGGAGCTGCTCCAAGACATCCTTCAGCTTCTCCGGAATAGGCAGACCAAGGTGCGCTGCGTTTTCCAGAAGGGATACACCTTCGTTGGAGAGGTAGAAGAAGATGACCGCTGTTCTCAGCACAGAGCCGGAGCCGATCACCTGAACATCAAGAATGTTTGCGATGCCCACCAAGGTGAAAATCAGTACCTTGCGGCAGATACCTTTGAAGCCAACGGAGCTGGACAGGTTTTTGTCCACGATGGCACACATCACACCGGTGATATAATCCACCACCGTAAAAGCAAGCAGTGCGTAGAGTAGTCCGTCACAGCCACCTAAGAAGTAGCCGAGCCATCCGCCGATGGCAGCAAAGACGAACTGAATGGTTGTCCAAAATTCCTTCATAGTGAAATCCTCCATTTCGTTTTTTGATATTGCAAAAGGCCGCTTACCTCTCAGGTAAACAGCCTTCTGTTTCATAAGTTATATTTGTTTCGGGAGGGCCTCCCATAGTCGCATATCCTCCTGACCGAGGGACCAGATAGCAATGCCTCGCAGCTTCCAGCGGTAGGCCGCTTCATTGGCCCAATAGACCAGTGAGTCCACATCCTGATAATACAGAATAGAGAAACCATCAGCGTCGCCGAGAAATAGCCTCGATACCCAGACATTGATGTCTTTGGGCGTGATGGTGACGGTATAGTCGTTGCCGCACTCCAGCGCCAGAAGGTCGGAATGATAAAACTCGTAGTCGAGGGAAATATCCTCGCTGCGGGTAGAGATTTCTTCCACATCGCTGGTCAGCGTGAATACCTGAAATTCCTCGTCCCACACAGCATTGCTGCGCTCAATTCGACCGTATTCGACAACGGAGCCATCCGGGAACGTTACGTCAAAGCGTTCGTAAGGCTCGTAGGTCCAAGCGTCGCCCAGACGGAGTAGTTCGCAAACCGCATGCCCATCGGAACGGAAGCCTGCGTAACCGCCGCCAAAGCCGCTGACCGTGGCCGTGAAGCGCAAGGTATACGAATTGCTGGAATAAACACGGACCTTGTTTCCACGAATACGCATCTCAACGGTGTACATATTCGGGTCTGTGCGAAGGTCTGCATTGCTGGTCTTTGAAAAGCTGGTGGCGTAGCTGCCAAGAAGTGTGGAGCCGTTATAAAGCTCCACCTGCTGGGTATCGTAATTCAGGCAGCAGAACAGACTGCCGCAGAATACACCGGCCCTGCCACCGCCATCTGCCGGAAATGCCAGCCTTGCACGGATATGGATATCATCAAAACCGCTGTAAAGCCATGCGATTTCGCCTTCGCCATCCAGCTGGGAGTAAGGTCTGCTGGTGTCCCCATAGTCCAAAGTTTTCTGCCAGACATCCCATTCCCCGGAGAGTGTAGTCCAGTAGCTGGATGGCAGGATGGTATCGTCACGGAAATCCTCATACCAGATCAGCGCCGAGTCTGGCTTTCTGCGGAGCATCTCGCAGGTCAGTTTGAAGCCTTTATCCGGTTTGCAGGGATTTCCGTCCACATCAATGAACTGCCTTGGAGAGAGCGTAAACTGCGCAACACCGGCAGTCGGCTCCTCAGAAAAGCCGGTGCAGACACGGAAACCATAAAACTGCACACCATTGACACCAACATCAACGGTCAGCGTGTGGGTACCGGCTGAAAAGCTGTGACCGGTCACCAGAGGAAACCAGCAGGTCGTTCTCCAGTAAGGCCACCAGAGGCGGTCTTCGGAGAAGGTCTTTGATACGCCATCCACAGAAACCGTGACGCTGTTTTTATCCCAGAACGGGAAACAAACTCGCACAGCAACATCATAAGTACCAGCTTTATCAATGGTAAACTCATAGGAAGCGAAGCCTTCATCGCCCAGCGTAATCATATAATCCGACACAGATACAATGCCGGAATAATCATCCACATCACCGCCACCACGGTCTATGAGAATATCGCCAAACTCAGTGTTTTGCTGCTTGGCATAAGCGGTCAGATAGCGTCTGCGGTTATACACCTCGCCCATCAGCGGGTATTCCTTGTAAACAGCGTCCTGACCTTCCATGAAATCGTAGACCTGCGGCAGCGCCCACGGAACTTTGTCGTAGTCATCCCAATAGGCCAGAATCGGGATCATTGGCTGCGGAGGTGCATCGTCGGTGAAATTGTAACCACCAGTCATCCATAGCTTTGCGGCATAGTAGGTATTGGAGGTGCCTCGATAGGTCTTGCCGAGGTTTTCCGGTGTGTCGTAGATCTGCCAGTTCCAGCCATAACCGGGCAGGCCCATGAAGATCTTCTGTGGGTCCATGACGGAGGAAGCGTAATCGTAGATACCTTCCAACCAGTCACGAGGTGAAACCGGGCCGGGAGCAGAGCCTGCCCAAGCCATGCCGTAGCTCATGATGGAAACAGAATCACAGTAGGCATCAAGGTCTGCGTAGACGCACCAGTTCTCGCCACCAACGGAGCCGTTAACGGAAGTCATACCCGGCAGGCAAAGATTGACCAGCTTGGTGGAGTCGTAGGCCTTGACCGTATTGTAAATATCTCGGAATAGCGCATTTGCGGCAGTTCGGTTTTCGTATTCGCCGCCACGCTCAAGGTCAATGTCCACACCGGCGCACCACGGATATTTTTCCATGATACGCACAAGCTCCGTCAGGAAGGTATCCTTTGCACCGTCCGTGTTATTTCTCAGGGCAGAAAAAATGGATGCCGTACCGTGATTCATAACGGTAAGCATCCACTTGATGTGCGGCCATTTATTGATGTAAGTCAGCATGGTTGATATGCTGGTGCCGGTTTCAGAGATAGTCCCGGTAGCATCTACCTCGAAGGTGAAGATACCCACCGTATCCAGCCTGTCTCCGTAATCACGTAGCGCCTGATACATTCTGGTGTTGCCCATGAAAGACCAGACCATACAGCGCTTGCCTTGCAAATAATCTCTCACAGCACATCACCTCCGTTCTGCATCTCCTGAAACTTGATATATAGCTTGGCGGATTTCCCTTTTTCCAGCGTAATCGGATGCTTGCTGTCACCGGCAGCAGAGTATTGATAAAATCCATCCTTGGTTGTGGCAGAGCCATTTTTCAGGCACTCCCTTGTGGAGCCAAGGAGCGAGAAGATATCACCGGCACGGGCTGCATCAAGAAAGGTCGCCTTATGAGAGCCAGCACCCTGCGAAATGATGATGCTGCCAGCAGCCATATCCTGAATCGGCTCCACCTCAATATCAAGGCCAGCGGTCGTGCTGCCAAGATTGAAGATGACCACGGTGCCGCTGGAACGGACGATACCGTTATAAAATCGTGGTGCCACAATCGCATCATCCTCACGATACTTTTGCAGCAAGGTTTCCGTGTTAATCACAAAGCCGGTCAGCCGGTCGCCTTCTTGCACCATAAGGTCAGTAAACCAGATGCGTCCAGTGCAGTCGCTGACAATAGGTTGTACCGTAATGCTGACCACACGCATATCTTCTTTGACGGTAATTGTTTCTGCAAATCTTGTAAATTCAGCCATCACGTCACCTACCCATCCAGCGTCCAGAGAATTTCGCTGACGTGTCCGACCCAGCCGGTAGCGATGGAGCCACCTTGGAGCAGCATATCGGTGATATACACTGCTCCGGTACAGTCGGTCACGCAGACACGCACCGTTATGGACTTAATTCTGCCATAGCCTTTTGGGGAGAGGTCATGGGCTGTCTGTGTAAAATAAGCCATAGCGCCTCCTTAAAACAAATCAATAAACCTCGTTTCTGTCGTTCCGTCCTCATATTCAAAGACTACCTCGATGCCGACTTGACCAGCAGCGCCTTTCTCCAAGTTTTCAGAAGCAATCTGCGCAGAGAAGGTGTAGCTGCTGCGGTTTGCAGGATAGATCGTCTGCATCATACTTTTGGTCATGCCAGCTTCGCCTTCAGCCTTAAAGGAAGCCGTGCCGGAAACACCGTTTGTGGCATCCACTTCAAAGCCAGAGTTTACCCAGTAGGACAGGCCACTGTCGCCTCTGGAGTTGCGCAGATGGTTAAAGGGAACGAGGTCTTTTACTTCCTGTCGGTCGATAACATCCGTGGAAGCCAGTACATCAGCGGCCTTGTCCCATTGCGCAGAGGAATCGCCCAGCTCACGAAGCGTGGTAGAAAGTTCCAGTACCGTGTTCCAAGGCTCCTGCAGGTTGTACTGCCTGCGGACTACACGGGTTTTGACCGACAGATTCAGGTCTTTATCATCAACGGTTACAATATCGCCCAGCGCCCATGCTTCATGTTCATAGCCGGTCAGGACAGAGAGGTCCATAGCGGACAGCACATAGGAGATACGAGGATGGGCATATTCCTCCAGCTTATTCTGCGTGTACTCCAGCATCTGATAGGGATTGGTGAAGTTGGAGCAGTCCAGCGTGGAGATACGGATTTCATCGGTGTAGGAAGTGTCCTGCACATATTCCTTGCCGCCGTTGATGGAAGCAAAGGTCATACCGTCCTTGCCGTAGGCATACAGCCTTGTAACGAGGCTTCGGGTATCCACCACTCGCTGGATGGACTTCATGTTCTTGCGATAACAGAACAGCACACCGTTGTCATTGCCGCTGAAGGTCAGAAGATGGACCAGACGGTTGGCGCAGTCAAAAATCAGGTCGCCTCCGTGGATTACTTGTGTCTGACGAAGGACTGCCAGCGCATTTTTCTCGCTGCATTCCCATGTACGCTTGCTGGTGACATTCACCGTGCCTACGGCCCAATCGGTACCAGCTAAGGCGTGGGCCATTGGAATATCAGCCGTATCTGCATTGAAGCTGACGGTTTCCTTTACTTCCGAGAAGGCCAAATCATAAAATGCCGCCTCCGCATAGACCGTTGTAACCACACGGCCATCTGAGGTTTTGTCATCGGTCACGGTACGAATGCGATATACATCATTTACGATCTGCACCTGCTTTTCGTTATCAAGGGAGAGCCTTTTGGCATCCTGAAACGGGAGCTTAAACTCCAAGGTGTCAGCGCCATTCACCTCGCTGGTGACGATAATATCAAAAGCGTTCTCCAGAACAGCCTCCCATGCGTTATTGTCATCCAAGATAACCGGCCTTGCAAAGCCAAGTCGGTCATACGGAGCCTTGGGAATATCATGGAGTTGAATATCCGTAACCTTTGGTGTCTTGCTGGTATCCGTGGTGGTCAGCGTAATACGGAAGCGGATGTATTTCTGATTTGGCGACTGTAGTTCGCCGCTGGTACCGATGGACTGCCATGCGGACCATTCCACCAAATCCTGTGAGGTAGCTGTCTCAACCAGCGACACAGCATTAACACCGGCAGTGTATTCGCTGGTCACAGAAACTCTGCCGCTGCCGGAGAGAGCACAGGAGGTTGGAATGGTAGTCAGCTGGCCACTTTCCGGGTAAACACCGTCCGTTGCACGAAGGGTTACGCTACCCGGCTCCGTCAGGCCATCGACATTTTCCGATAAATCTCCCGCATTGGCGCAGAGAGAAGATAAGAAGTAATTTTTCAGATCCTCTGCGGTCATATCCGAATTGCAATCCAAAAACCAGTCATCGAAGCCGCCTGCGTAGTAGTAGGTATCTGCATGCATGCCCATGACAAGGTCCGCAGTGCAGGAAGGATTCAAAGTGCCGGTAAAGGTCAGCACATCAGAAGTCCAGACTTCACCGCTGCCACGGTCGCCCAGCACGTAGGTGAATGTTTTGTTGTTTGGTTCAATGACGCCTGCGATAAAGTACCAGCCACCATTGACCAGTGAAAAGCTCGGTGTCACTGTCTTGTCCAGAATGAGAGAGCCGGAAGAGTTATACAGCATGATTCTCGGTTTGCCGGAATAGAGTGACAAATAGAAAATAGGCTGTCCGGGACCATAGCGGGTATTGAAGATGGGACAGAAGGTGTTACCGACAGAATAGGTCGTTGGATTCATCCAACCGCCCACAACAATGCGCTCACCGATATTTGCAAAAATACTGCCATCATTGGTGACCTGCAGATGGGTTTTCTCTGTGGTCGGATTGTTGATGTTCATACGGAACTGGCGACCTTTTTGGCTGCTCTTTAAGCTGGCCGTGGTGCCACTCCAGTTAATGATGGTCATCTTGCGTCCATTACCGGAAGAATCGATGAGCTTGTTGTCGGCATCCGGCGCAGACTCATTGAATCGCCACAGGCCACTCATTCCTTCGATATATGGGAACTCGCCAGTAAAATCTGTCTGGGAAGTCAGGATACTTTTAACAGCCACATCATCACCTCCATCTGCTGTTTGCCTGAATATTGAGTTCTGTGAAGGTCGCATTGGAAGTGGCGACCACCACAGTATTGGAGCCGGTTTCCAATATCGGGAAATTCAGCTCATATAAAAGCGGCAGACCATTGCGGAGCGTATTGCCCATAGAGTCCACCACCTTTGCGGTTACCAGAGCGCTGTCCACAATCAGGGTTTCACCTTCGGCAAGAGCGCCGCTGATACGAAGCTCCTCGCCGCCAGTGATAATGGAGATGTAGCTGTCTGCATCAGCGGAAACGATGCCCTGAATGGAATAGACCGGCTCTGATACCGTTGTTCCGATGCTGCGCAGAACTTCGTGTTCACCTTCCTCGGAAATAACAAAAGTCTCGTCCTCCAGCGCATAGCCGTGAGGATCTGGACAGATAAATTTTAGAGTGAAAGTACCGGCAGAGTGTAGCAGCCTTTCGCAATCGACAGCTTCCGACAAACGGGCCAGAAAGTAGCGATCAGGCACTTCGTCCAGCACCAGCTGCTTTAGGCCTGCGGTCGGGTCAAGCCACTGCGACATGGCATCCAGCACCGAAACCAGTGCGGCAAAGTCCTTCTGCGGGTAAACATAGCAAGTGAGCGTGATAATACGTTCACCGCTGTCACAGCCGAAGTCTGCCACACCAGCTTTGCCCGGTACTGTTTCATAGAAATTACGCAAGGCTGGAGATGCCTGCCAAGAGGTCAGCCTTGCTTTGAGTTTCATATTTTTTGATGTGATTCCGTTAAACTGAAATCCCAAAACGGCCACCTCCTTAAGCAGTCAGCACACGGCCCTGCGCACGAGAGCCAGTCTGCATCAAGTTATAAAGTTCCTGCGATACCTTTCGGATATCATCTTCGCTGCGGACCACCATCTGCTGCACGGTCACCAGAGAGCCATACATACCGTCCATCACAGTGGAACGGCTGTCAGCGCTGCTTTCCGTCAGTGCATTAGCGGCACCGGCATCAAAGGAGAAATCGGTAGGAATAGAAGTCTCCATGTCCTTTGCCAGACCGTTCATGACAGAGTTGATGTCATCTGCCATACCCTCGGCAGCTTCCACAGCATCTTTACCGTTGGCATTGATGGCACCGGCGAGACCTTCCACCAGCATTTCGCCGACCCAGCCCATTTCCTTGGACGGAGAGGCAATGCCAAAGAAGTCACAGATGCCATCCCAGATAGAAGAAATCCAGCCGGACACCTTGTTCCAGAGCCAAGAAGCAAGAGACTGGATGCCCTGCCACAGGCCTCGCACAAGGTTACCACCGACTTCTGCAAGCTGCGATACGCCTTTGCCAAAAGCAGAAACCAGACCAGAAATAATCTGCGGTACGGCTTTTACAATTTCCACGATGATGGTTGGCAGGTTTTTAATCAGCGAAATCAAAAGCTGAACACCGGCCTGTACGATCTGCGGGATACTGTTGATTAGCGCATTTACGATGGAGCCGATGATTTCCGGGATAGCAGCCACAATGGTGGTGATGATCTCCGGCAGCGCCTGAATGAGTGCCACCAAAAGGTCAATACCGGCCTGTATGAGCTGTGGAATGCTATCCAGCACCGCTGTAATAATGCCTTCGATGATTTGTGGAATTGCTGCTACGATTGCTGTTATAATTTCCGGCAGCGCAGATACCAGTGAAGTCAAAAGCTGAATGCCAGCCTCAATAATCTGCGGAATGGCACCGATAATGAAATCCACAATAGCAAGGATGATGGAAGGCAGTGCTTCAATCAAAATCGGAATTGCGGTCAGCAAGCCTTCAGCAAGGCCCATAATCAGTTGCAGCGCCGCATCCAAAATCATCGGTAGGTTTTCGATAAGGCCCTGAACAATGGTGACAATTGCCTGCACCGCCGCCGGAATGAGCTGCGGCAAAGCGGAGCCGATGCCCTCCACTAAGGAAACCACCAGCTGAACGGCGGCATCCACCAGAAGCGGCAGGTTATCAATCAGCGCCTGCACGATGGTCATAATGGCGCTGACAGCAGCCGGAATCAGCTGCGGCAGCAAGGTCAAAATCGTGTTCAATATTTGTGTGAAAAGCTGGGTCACTGTATCAAGAAGTGAAGGCAGAAGGTCTGCAAAAGCGGTCAGGAGCGCATCCGTTACCGTAGGCAGGACCTTGACCATATTCTCAATGACGGGAGTGACATTCTTTATTACATTCTGGAGTGCATCCACCATGTTCTGGCAGAGCATATTCATATCGGCATTGGCGTCACCGAAACCGACCAGCATATTTTGAAGCGCCGCCTGCAGGGAGTTGATGGAGCCGGAGATGGTGTTTTCTGCTTCGGCAGCAGTAGCACCGGCAATACCCATGCTATCCTGAATGACATGGATAGCCTCCACCACATCAGCGTAGGAGTCGATGTTGTACTCAATACCGGAAATAGCCTGAGCGTCGGCCAGCAATCGTTCCATTTCGGTTTTCGTGCCGCCATAGCCAAGCTTCAAGTTGTCCAGCATGGTATAGTTCTGCTTGGCAAATCCCTGATACGCATTCTGGATGAGTTCCATGTCGGTACCCATCTTATTGGCGTTATCGGACATATCCGTAATCGCCATATCAGCGTATTTCACAGCTTCCTCTATGTCACCACCAAGGGAAGAGATCAGGGATGCGGAGAAGGAAGTGACCGTCTCCATGTAGTCGTTTGCCGACATACCAGCTGTTTTATATGCGTTGGCAGCGTAGGTCTGCAGTTCCTGAGAGGATTCCTTAAAAAGGGTATCGACACCGCCGACCAGCTGTTCGTAGTCGGCATAGGCGGCAATGACCTCTTTGCCGAGGGACACTGCCGCCGCACCAGCCGCCACAGCCACAGCACCCATCGCTGCGCCGATACCTTTTAAGACGCTACCAAACTTCTCAAATTTACCGGACGATTTATCTGCAGCATCACCGGCATCGTCGATTTCTTCCTCCATATCGTCGGCGCTGTCGGCAACATCGTCCATTTCACGCTCGGCTTCATCCAAAGCCGTATTATTGCGGTCCAGTTCTCGCTCCATATCATTTAGGGCCGCTGTTGCATTGTTTAGCTGAATCTGCCAGCTCTGTGTTCTGCGGTCATTTTCACCGAAGGACTCAGAGGCATTGGCAAGCGCAGCTCGGAGCGTTTCAATTTTCTGTTTCTGTGCCTCGATTTCCTTATTCAGTACTTGGTTTCTGGCTGTAAGTGCCTGCACGGAATTGTCGTTTTTATCAAACTGCGAGGTCACGACCTTCATTTCCGAGCCGAGGACCTTAAAGGACTGGTTGATTTCGGACAGTGCCTTCTTAAATTCCTTCTCGCCCTCAAGACCAATCTTCAGACCGAAATTATCCGCCATCAAACCACCTCCTTAGATTCCGTCTGGGATAATGTCATCGATATACATTTCACGCTTCGGTTTTGCCATGCCGTGATACTGCTTATGGCACTCCCAAAGGTCCAGTAACAAGCCAAACGGCATCAACCACACCTCATCCTGCGACAGATGAAGATGGGCGATGCCGTAATAGAAAAGTCGAGTAAATAACTCGTCGTCACTTACTCGACCACTGCGTTTTTTGAATCCACCTCGCTGACCACATTGCGCTTGGTGCCTTTGTACAGAGCTTCAGTAATTGCTACCTTGTAGCCTGCAAGGTCCAAAGGCGTGGTCAGAAGCTCCACCAATTCCTCGGTGAGCAGTTCACGCTGGCTGTCTTTATGCTTCAGATTGTGAATGAGAATGGACTGGTTTGCCAGAAGCGTGATGAGCCACACGATCTCGCCGATGGCCATCTCGAAGTTCTCACTCTTCATGAGTTTTTCACCCAAGTTCTCAAGGCCACCGTAGCGACCGGCGATTTCCTTGGTAGCTTTTGTGGTGAGGATAAGCTCGTAATCCTCACCGCCGATAGTAATATTTGCGCTGCGTTCCGTAACCATTTATTAGCCCTCCTCAGTAGTAGTGATCACAGGCTCATAAACCTGCTTGTACCAGTTGGTGATGGTGTCGTTTGCCACACCGGTATCTCCTTCGGTGACTTCTGCCTTCCAAGGATGCTTTCCGCTGGCGTCTACCTTGTTGCGGGTAAGCACGGTACCTTCGATGGTAGGAGTGGAGAAGGTGATGCTGTCGCCTTTGGTAGCAAGGTTAGTAGCAGGGATACCGAATTTTACACGGTACAGCCAGTAATACTTGTACTTGCCGTTGGACTTCTTTGCACGGAAGCCGATAGCAACAGGAGTGCCGCCATCCTCACCGCCGGAAATCAGCACATGATTATCGTCGATGGTAGCGCCGGTCAGCACAGAAGCGGCAGTAGCACCGATATCATCAATGCCCAGAGCCAGAGTGCCAGACTTAAACTCCTTCACGATTTCAGCAGCGCCATCGTCTGCATAGAGCGTGGCTTCAGCCAGCTCCACAGAAAGTTCTGCAGAGATTGCCTTTGCCAGCTGGACCGGAGTGTCGTAGGTTTCCTCGCCAGCTTCGTCCTCGGCAATGGCTGCGTAATACAATTTATCAAGACCAATCGTAGCCATAATCAATCCTCCAATTCATAAGATTTCGCCACATCAATGGCGTAGTGGTGGTACCCGGTGTCGTTTTCACGCTCGATGTACCGTCTGTCGGTTATGGTAAAATCCGAAGCCAAGAGGCTACGGACGATACCGTTTTTTATTTTTGTGTAGTTGCACTTGGAAAAGAGCGAGAGCCTTGCCTCCTGCACATCGAAGCCGGGAGCATTGTCGGCATGCAGCTCGAAGGTATCCGTCAGTGGTACGATAACCACATAGGTTTCCGGCGCAGTGCCTTCAAATACGCCTGTTTCCACAGGAATGGAGAGGCGCTCAATCAGTGTCTTGCATTCTGCTAACACGCTCAAAGTTTCTCCACCTCCGTTTCAAAGGCCTGTTTCATGGCCTCAATGCATTGCTTCTTGGATGCAGATTTGGCAGGCTTCAAAAACGGCTTTGCAGGCTGACCGCTTTTGCCGTATTCGATGATATTGGCAAGCTGGGCATTGCTGCCGCCGTCACGCCTCGGCTCGGAAAAGCCGACCTTGATGTTGAAGTTGCCGTTGCGGTCCATTTTTACACCGGTCAGGCCAAGAGAGGATTCCAACTCGCCGGTGGATCTGGAATCATACTTGGTGCCGCTGCCGATGACCGAGGCGAGGTTGCTTTTGGTTTTCTCCAACACCACCTCACCACCGGCCTCCAGCACTGTTTCTGCAATAGAGTCAAAGTTGCTTCCAAGGCGGGACATGCGCTCCAGAAATTCATCTGGCATTTTTACATCAACTCGTGCCACTGGAAACGACCTCCTTTGCCAAGACCTCAATGTACATGCCACGGCCCTTTACATCTTCCACAGAAGTGATTTCAAATCTGCCATCCTCGCAAACGATCACCATTGCTGTAGTGACTTTCAGGCCCGGAATGACACGGAAGCGGAATAGGTCGGTTGCATCAGAGAAGGTGCTGCGATTGGCCCATTGCTCAGTGCCGTGCCGACCTTCCCTGTAGGCCCTGATAGAAGCGACGACCACATCCGTAATGGTGGAGAAGCCTTCCTCATCAAGGACCTTTTGCTTCTCCACGATATCGATAAAGGTGTTCATTTTTCCCAAGCTCATATCACACCTTCCAATCTCGGTCGAGGCGTAGGAGCAGGTTTACGGTATTCCATACCTGCTGACCGGCCTTCACATTATCCGCAAAGAAACCGCCTGTGGAGCCATCTCTGGATTCATAAAAATGCGATGCCAGCATGATCACCGCCTGTTCAGTGGTGGCTGGCATCGTATTTTCTGTGTAGTAGCCTTCTTGAATGTGCTGATAGCTTTCCGCATAGGAAACGGCGGCAGTGATGAAGCGCTCAATCAGCGCATCATCCGCCGTATGCTCCAGAATCAGATTTGCCTTGACCTTTGTCAAAAGTTCGCTCATCACTGCCACCTCCCATCAATTAGGCTCCCATCTTGAGAACCTGTACTGCTTCAGGAAGCACCAGCTTGCCATCCACACGCTCCTTGGCAACGAAACCAACCATACCGTTACCGGCATAGAGTTCACGAAGCTCTGCAAAGGAACGAGTGCCACGGTCACCGATGTTGTAGTAGCTGAAATCACCGAAGGCGATGACAGGCTTACCGGCAGCGATGGTAGGAACGAAAGGAGAGGTCAACACGTCGTAGCCGAACAGCTTACCCGGCTCACCGGCCTGATTGGAAGGCTGCCACAGATACTGACCGTTCTCATCCTTGAGCTTACGGATTGCAGCGATGGTCTGGTCGTTCATGATGAACTTGGCGCTCTTACGATAAGGACGCTTGAGTGCGTAAACCAGATTGATGATTTCGTCGGAAGTGATCTCCGTAGCGCTTGCTGCGGTCACACCGATTTCAGCGCCGCCGGTCTCAGCAAAGATGCCCAGAGGCTTACCGATACCGTCACCGTTGAGGAAAGCATCCTCTTCGGCATTGGCCAGCGCCTTACCGAACTGCTTGATGATGTATCTCTCAAGCTGGAAGGCGTTGTCGTACAGAAGCTCCTCAGTGACCTTTACTGCAACATGCAGCTTGTGGGCATCGAGGTTAATCTGGCTGAAAGTAGCGTCACCGAAGGTAAGCTCGCCGCCTTCCTCGATCCACGCTGCTGCAGGCTTGGCACCGGCGATGTTAATCTTGTGCTGGCCGCTGGTAGTGATGACATTGGCGAGACCACGGAAGATGTTCTCTTCAGTCAACACATCAATGAGGCGGGAGTCGTACTCTTCAGGCACAAGGTAACCGCCGTTCTCGTCGATTCCTTCGGAAAGTACATCGGAGATCGTGCGGAAGTTAGTACGCAGGGCCTTGAGCATACCAGCCTTATACGCATCGGAAGCACGGCCAGTTTTGGCCTTACCGTCACCGGTATCCTTGCCACCGTTCATAGGCTTGTGAGTGATAGGAGTGTTGACAGGCTTATTGAGTTCGGCTTCCATAGCCTCCATCGCCTGCATACGCTCGATTTCAGAGGTGTAGTTCTGCACCTTCTGTTCCATTTCGGCATAGGTCTTAGCGTCCTCGTCGGAGAGCAGACCGTCCTTGTCACGCTTGGTCTCCACAAAGGCCTTTGCAGCCTCCCATGCCTTGTTACGCTTTTCTCTGAGTTCCAAAATAGTCATAATAAATTACCTCCAATTTTTGATAAGATTGAGCCTATCCATCAGAGAATCGGCTTTGACTTTGGTTTCTGTCTGTGTGGGTTTGGCTTCGATTTTGCACTTGGCAGCGAGTTTAACCATGAGAGAATCAACCACTGCTGTGCGGGAGAACATCATGCTGACCTGCGGCACGGGGACTTCATCCGTAGCGGCAGAGCGCTGCATAATTTCATCTGCAAAGCCGAGTTCGATGGCCTTGTTTGCATCCATCCAAGTTTCCGCATCCATGAGATGGGAGAGCTTGGTGCGGGACAGGCCGGTCTTGATTTCGTATGCGTTCAGAATCGAATCTTTCACGCTGGCCAGCATATCAATGGCTTTCTGCATCTCCGCAGAATTGCCATAGGCAATGGTCATAGGGTTGTGAATCATCAGCATCGAAACAGGAGATACCAGAACTTTGGTACCAGCCATTGCGATGACGGATGACGCAGACGCTGCGATGCCATCGATCTTGACGGTCACATTGCCTTTGTAGTCCATCAGCATGTTGTAAATCTGCGCTGCTGCAATGCAGTCGCCGCCGGGAGAGTTAATCCAAACGGTAATGTCACCGGAGCCGGAGTTCAGCTCGTCTTTGAAAATCTGTGGAGTGACGTCATCGTCAAACCAGCTTTCCTCGGCGATTGTTCCGTTTAGGAATAGCGTTCTCTCCGTCACCGGCTCCTGAGTCTCCTGATTGGCCACCGTCTGGGTCTTCCAGTTCCAGAACTTCTTCATTCTGCGTTTCCTCCTTTCCTGCGAAAATGCCCGCATCCTTGAGCTTTGTCATATTGCCATTGATGAGGTATAAATCACCGCCTTCTTCGGCAGGGATACGGTCGAGATTTTCAAGCTCACGGATGTCGTTTGCACTCATCCAGCCGTTCTGCCTGCCGATGGCGTAACCGTTCATACGGCTCTGATAATCGCCACGGAGCAGACCGTCCACATTGAACTTGATAAAATAAGCAGCCTTATCGGAAGTGGAAATCAGCGCACGAATCATCGATTGCTCCCACCTGACGAGCCAAGGCTCCAAGGTGTATTTCACAAATTCCAAAGACTGCTGCTCAATATTAGAAAAGCTCGACTTCTCCAGATCACCGACCATGTGAGGCGGGACACGGAAAATTCGAGCAATTTCATTGATTTGGAACTTCCTCGTTTCGAGAAATTGTGCCTGTTCCGGTGAAATGGAAATAGGCGTGTATTTCATGCCTTCTTCCAGAACAGCCACTTTATTTGCGTTGCCGCTGCCGCCAAAGGTGGACTGCCAGCTTTCACGCACCTTCTGTGGGTCTTTAATGGTGCCGGGATGCTCTAAGATGCCGCCCGGTGTGGCACCGTTGGCGAAGAATTTAGCACCGTATTCCTCACAGGCGATTGCCATGCCGATGGCGTTTTTCGCCATAGCAATGGGACTGTAACCGACCAGACCATCAAAGCCGAGGCCGGGAATGTGCAGCACATCGGAAGGCTGCAGGATAACCGCTGTCTCCTTATTGCGGATAGCTTCGTCCGGGCCACGGTAGTAGGTGTAGTAGAGCTGGCCGTGTTCGTCACGGTCTACCACCATACGATTGGGCATCAACGGATACAGGGCCACAACTTCACCTTTGCCGTTGCGGATGATCTGCGCATAGGCATTGCCCCACAAAAGCAGGTGCGTCATGAGCGTTTCCCTGAATACGAAAGAGGTCATTTCAGGATTTGGCTCATCGTGAAGCAGCGTATACAGTGGATGGTCGATGGCTTTTTCCTTTCCTCCGGTATCGGTGTAGCGATATAGATGCAGTGGAAGACCGGCCACAGCCTCTGCCAAGATACGAACACAGGAATATACTGCGGTCATCTGCATGGCAGAGCGCTCCGTCACGGTTTTGCCAGAGGTGGAACTGCCAAACAGAAAACGATAGCCGCTACCGGCAGTCGCATTGGTGGGCTTGTCTCTGGCCTTAAATATTCCAGTTAAAATTCCCATAGGAAATCACGCTCCCTTCTTAAATGAAAAGTATGCCACGCTCGTCATAGACGCTGGCAGAGTTACTGTTGCCACAGCGGATCGCACGGTCAAGGCCCATGATGGTGGCCACGGCACCGTCGATTTTCTCTGTGGATTTTTCTTTGTCGGCTTTGATGTTTCCGGCAGGGTCTGTACGGATGAAGATGTTGTCCATCATCCAGCGCAGGACCGGATGCCCACCGTGGGCAATTTTCTGCTCCAAGGTAAGTTTCATCAGCTCCTTGGTCGGAGGCGACATATCCTTAAAGCCCTGACCGAAAGGCACCACCGTAAAGCCCATGCCCTCCAAGTTCTGCACCATCTGTACAGCGCCCCAGCGGTCAAAAGCAATTTCACGGATGTTATACTTTTCGCCAAGCTGCTCGATGAATTTTTCGATGTAGCCGTAGTGGACCACGTTACCTTCGGTGGTCTGCAGGAAGCCTTGGCGCTCCCAGACATCATACGGAACATGGTCACGTCGCACACGAAGCTCCAGCGTATCTTCCGGTATCCAGAAGTACGGGAGGACCACATATTTGTCATCCTCATCCAACGGCGGGAACACCAATACAAAAGCCGTGATGTCTGTGGTGGAGGATAGGTCCAAGCCACCGTAACATACCCGGCCTCGTAGAGATTCTTCGTTTACTTTGAATGCGCAGGCGTCCCATTTGTCCATCGGCATCCAGCGGATGGCCTGCTTGACCCATTGGTTAAGGCGGAGCTGCCTGAATGCGTTCTCCTCGGCAGGGTTTTGCTGTGCTGATTCGCATGCGGCCTGCACCTTGTCGATGCCTACCGTAATGCCGAGGGACGGATTTGCTTTCTTCCAGACCTCTGGGTCTGTCCAGTCATCGCTTTCGTCAGCACCATAAATGACCGGATAGAAGGTTGGGTCAATTTTACGGCCTTCCAGAATATCCTTTGCCTTCTGATGGGTTTCGTAGCAGATGGAGTTGGTGTCGGTTCCGGCAGTGGTGATCAGGAAATACAGAGGCTGCATTCTGGCATCGCCGGAGCCTTTGGTCATAACATCAAAGAGTTTTCTGTTCGGCTGCGTGTGCAGCTCATCAAATACCACACCGTGGATATTGAAGCCGTGCTTACTGTAGGCCTCTGCCGACAGCACCTGATAGAAGCTGTTGGTAGGCGTATAAACAATACGCTTCTGGGAAGCCAGAATTTTTACACGGCGATTTAGCGCAGGACACATACGCACCATATCAGCAGCCACGTCAAAAACGATGGTTGCCTGCTGGCGGTCAGCTGCACAGCCATAGACCTCGGCACGTTCTTCACCGTCACCGCAGGTAAGCAGAAGGGCCACCGCAGCAGCAAGCTCGGACTTGCCCATCTTCTTGGGAATTTCGACATACGCCGTCGTAAATTGTCGATAACCGTTTGGCTTGATGGTACCGAAGATGTCTCGGATAATGCGTTCCTGCCAGTCAATCAGCTCAAAAGGCTTACCGGCCCATGTGCCTTTGGTGTGGCACAGGCACTCTATAAAATTGACTGCGTAATCCGCCAGATCTTTATTGTAGGTGGAGTCCGCAGCCATGAACTTCGTCGGTGTGTAGTTTTCCAGTTTTCGCAATTTGCCGCTTCCTCCTTTCAAAAGGGCATAAAAAATACAGCCCATCGGCTGCACTACGAGAGAAAGAGCCATCCGGCTCAATCCCTGCTATATTGGGTTTTAGTAATTGTTGTTGTGAAGCAGAAGCTCTACTGCAAGCTCGGTATCCGGGTCAGCGGGTTTTACGTCCCAGCCTCTATCGTAGTTGCATACAATTTTGCCGTTGCGCTTGAGCATCAGCTTGCTGACCTTGCCGCCGTTGATGCCAAACTCCGATGGGCCTTCGTAAACCTTCATCCAGTAATGGAAGATGCTGTCGTAGACCTTAAGTGCGCCTTCTTTCCACATATGCGTATCCTCCTTACTGGCGAGTCATGCGGATCGCCGGGATTCTGGCTCTTTTGTTTGTCTGCCAGTCGGTGTAGTTGGCGTTCACCTCGGTGATGCCTGCCATCTTGAAGCCGTGCTTGTCGAAGGCTGCGAGAGTAGGAATGAGGCTTGAGAAGGTGCTGCTAATGGTAAATTCGATGATGCCGTTTTCCATCATGCACTCGGCGATGGCGTCGATGTCCTCGTCCCAGATGACCTCGTCAAAATCAATCAGGTCGTTTTCTGCGTCGATGCTCTTGCGGTAGGCCCAGAACATGGTGCCGTTGATTCCGTAATCTTTCAGGCTTCCGGCCTGCTCTGCGATGGCTCTTTCAAAAAGTTCAATTTTCTTCATGGTGTTGTTCCTCCGTAAAATGTGTTTTCCCTTTCGGTAGTACACATATTCGCTCTAAAAGCACATAATATCAAGTCATTTCTGTGATATAAATCGTAGAATACTGCACGATGTTTTGCTGCAGAATTTGTGTATATTATGGCTTGTTGAGTACGGCCATCAGGAGTTTCATACCAAGTCGAAATCCGTTCTTAAAGCTCTCGCTGGCGAGGAGCATTTCCATGTCGGCACGGATGGAGATGTACTGGTCGAGAAGTTCTTTTGTATCATCACTCAGTCTGGACTCAAGAACATCGCTGAGCTGACCCATCTTCTGATTCAGCTGACGAAACTCTTCTATATTGGTGGGACGGTCTTCCCAAGGATCGATTTTGCCGTAAAAAAGGTCATCAAGAATATTATCAGCCATTGTTCTTCGCCACCTTTCGACAAATATCGACACCGTAGATCACATTCAGGCCAGAGCCGTTGTCCCAATGCACCATGATAGAGCCGGTGTCGTCCACGCCCCATACGGTTCCAAGTGTGCCGACCGGAGGAGCCTGCGCATCGTCCATCTGGACCAGTTCTACACGAGTGCCAGCGGGATACTGGCTGCGGATTAAATCCACCGTTGCCTTATTCGGAAATCTCATCGCTGGTCACCTCCTTCTTGGCACCGCTTTTGAAAGCGGAAGATCCGGTCAGGTTCTTCAAGAGGATCTTACGCTCGGTTTTGTATTCCGTACCGATGAAACCAAGGCGCAGGAGGAAGCAGCGGAAGGCGTACTTATCATTGTCCACCGGTTTTTCCGTTGCGCTGGAGCGCTTCATGTTTCGGGCCATCTCACAGAGCTTGCAGATGAAGGTATCGTAGGCCTTCACGCTGTCAGCATCCGGCTGTCCGGGAAACCAAGGGAAAGATACCTTTGTGTCGGTAATCTCCAGCGGCAAGTCATCTGTACCCAGCGCTTTACAAATCAGGCTGCGCTTGGCGGCGATGATGTTTTTCAGGTTTTCCAAGTTGGCATCAGTGAAAAGGCTGCGAGGCATTGAAATGCAGATGCCGGTGATTTCATCTTCCGAGGAATCCTCGGCAGTTGCTTCAGCGACCTCGATGTCCTCCGGCTGATAGCCAGCACTCTCCAGAGCGTCTTTCAGCTGCTGCAAGGATTCGCTGTCCAAGCCATCCGGCGCTTCCAGATTACCTTCTCTGGTGACGGTGTAGTCGCCAATTTTGTAAGCGTAGGTAGGCGTCTTCATGTAGACTGCTTTTTCGCCGGTCAGTTCGCTGATGGCCTTGACCAGAGGCTTGCGGTCTGTTGCGTTCAAAGTAATGTTCATAGGGAAATCCTCCTTTAATTTTGGTACTACATATATCACTCTACAGGCACAAAATAGCAAGTCATATTTGAGATATAAATGTACCAATTCTGCGCCCTTAGAGTGTGCGTAGATTACCAATTATGCCAAGGCGATTTCCTCATAGTTATAGGTCAAACCATCACGGACCACAGTGACACCGGCAGCGGAACCGACCTGCTCGATGTAACGCTTTACGATCACATCGCAGAACTTTTCATCCAGCTCAATGGTGTAACAGATGCGGTTTGTCTGCTGGCAGGCAATCAGTGTAGAGCCACTGCCGCCAAACGGGTCAAGCACCAGCGAGTTTGCCATGCTGGAGTTCATGATAGGATACGCCAGAAGCGGGATCGGCTTCATGGTCGGATGGTCACCGTTTTTCTTAGGCTTATCAAATTCCCAGATGGTGGTTTCCTTTCGGCCTGTGTACCACTGATGCTTACCAGCTTTCTTCCAGCCAAACAGCACAGGCTCATGCTGCCACTGATAAGGGCTGCGGCCCAGCACCAGAGATTGCTTCTTCCAGATGCAGGTGCCGGATAAATAAAATCCCGCATCGGCAAATGCCCTGCGGAAATTCAGTCCTTCAGTATCTGCGTGGAAAACATAAATGGAAGCGTCATCGGCCATAACGGAGTGCATCTGCGTGTAGGCATCCAGCAAGAACTGGTAGAAGGCGCTGTTTTCCATATTGTCGTTTTTGATTTTACCGGCGCTGCCTTCGTAGTTCACATTGTACGGAGGATCTGTCACCACGAGATTGGCGACCTTATCGTTCATTAGGAGGTCGTAGGTTTCGACCTTGGTGGAGTCACCGCAGACCAGACGGTGATCGCCCAGCTGCCACAGGTCACCGGACTTGGAGAAGGTCGGCTGCTGCAGTTCCGCTTCCACATCGAAATCGTCATCGTGGACACCTTTCTTGGTATCCTCACGGAACAGGGCCTCCAGCTCCGCAGGCTCAAAGCCAGTGAGCGAAACATCGAAGTCGGTGCCTTGCAGGTCAGCGATGAGCAGAGCCAGCTTGTCGTTGTCCCATTCGCCGCTGATTTTATTGAGGGCCACATTCAGCGCTTTTTCCTTTTCTTCGGAAAGCTCCACGACCACGCAGTCTACCTTGGTCATTCCCATATCAATAAGGACCTTCAAGCGCTGGTGACCACCAACGACACGGCCAGTGGTCTTGTTCCAGATGACCGGCTCCACATAACCAAACTGCTCGATGGAGCGTTTCAGCTTTTCATATTCTTTGTCGCCGGGTTTCAGGTCCTTACGAGGGTTATAATCGGCAGGCAGAAGGTCGGCTGTGTTTTTCTTCTCAATCAGCATATTTCTTCACCGCCTTTTCCAGTTCCTTGGTCTTGTCTACATTCTCCCAAGTGCCTTTATAACCATTGAAGTGGCCGTAGGCAGTGGTCTCGGAGAAGTAGGGACTGCGCAGGTGCAACAGAGAAATGATTGCAGCGGGACGCAGGTCGAAAACCTCCATCACAGCTTTGCGGATAATCTCCACATCGACCTTTTCAGTGCCGAAGGTCTCAATCTCAACGGCAGTAGGCTCGGCCTTGCCAATGGCATAGGAGATGGCCACCTGACATCTGTCTGCCAGCCATGCGCCTACGATATTACGGGCAACGACTCTGGCCATGTAAGCGCCGGAGCGGTCGACCTTGGTAGCGTCTTTACCGGAGAAGGCACCGCCGCCGTGGGCAGCAAGGCCACCGTAGGTATCCACCATCAGCTTACGACCGGTGAGGCCGGTATCGGCAGCAGGGCCACCTTCCAAAAAGCGCCCGGAAGGATTGATGAGGATTTCCGTTTCCTTCGGGAAGTGGTAGCGACTGAGCAGAGGATAGATGATTTCAGTGATAATTTCACGGCGAAGCTCATCCAGATCCTTGTTTTCCTTATGCTGCACAGAAACGATGATGTTCTTTGCACGGACAGGTTTGCCATCGTGGTATTCGATGGTTACCTGCGCTTTCCCGTCAGGACCGATATCACGAATGGTACCGTCATGCATCGCATCGTCCAGACGCTTGCACAGGTCGTTGACGAACAGAACAGGAGTGGGCATCTTGGCCCATGTCTCATTGGTGGCATAACCATAAACAGTGCCTTGGTCACCGGCACCAACGGAAGCGAAGATATCATCGGTGTCTGCATCACGGGTTTCCAGCGCTTTGTTTACGCCACCGGCGATGTCAGCGCTCTGGCGATGCACATATACGAACACGATGAATTTCAGAGGGTTATATCCGACCTTGGCAAGAGTCTGACGGACCACCAAGCGGATGTCGATTTTCTTGGCGCAGGTGATTTCACCGCACACAAAGATTTTTCCTTTGGTCGCCATGACTTCACAGGCTACACGGGAATTGCGGTCCTTCTTCAGACATTCGTCCAGAATGGCGTCGGCGATCAGGTCACAAAGTTTGTCCGGGTGTCCAGCACAGACACTCTCGGCAGTTTTATAAGAAATGTTCATAATCAAAGTCCTTTCCTTGCCATCAGAAGGCGCTCCATCACATCGTCCTGTGGAGTAGCGCCGCCGTATTCTGTGGCACAATTTTCTTTTACGATTTGGTAAATTTCCATCCAGAGCCTGTTGGTCTGGCTCATGAAGTTCTGGCTCATCGCCACATAAGGCGACTGGATTGCATTGCCGGTAGTCGGATGCTTTGCCAGAAAACCGAACTCGGTGATAGCTTCTTCACACTGTATCCAGCGGGCCACACTCATAGCGTAGCGTTCCAGAAGCTGGGGAGATACGAGAGCAGCGCAGCCACGCTCGTGGAGCCAGTCCCATGTCTTTTTGTAAATATCAGATGCGACCAGCTTTTTGCCATCTTTCTGTTTGGCGGACAGGAGCTTGGATGGCTTGGGCATCGCTTGACCTTCCAAATCGACCGACTGATTATCGAAGTCAATGACAGTCAATGCTCGTTTGCCCGGATTGCCTTCAGCGATTTTCTCAGCTAAGGGCTTCTTTTTGGCTCCTGCGCCCATTCGAGCGCCGCCACGGTTGGTACCGTCCTTAGCCAATTACAACACCTCCTTTGGCAGGGCCTATATACCCCGTTTGAAATTGCGAATTTGTGCGTGAGACCCCACGCCCGTTGCACGGCATAAAGGTCACAGAGATTTTGACCGCCCCTACCGGTTGTGATTGTGCCAACGATCACCTCGCTCGGCATGGATTCTGGCATGGCACGGCTTACAAAGAGCAATCAGGTTTTCTCTTGCGTGTGTGCCGCCTTCCGAAAGCGGGATGCGATGGTGGACCTCTTCGGTAGGAACAAGCAGACCTTTCTCTTGGCACAGTTCACACAAAGGATGCAGCTGCACATAGCTGTCACGGATACGCTTCCAAGCACGGCCATAACGACGACGTACAGCAGGGTCTCTGTCGTACTTCTCGTAGCGCTTGTTCTCCAGCTTTTCATGTTCCTCACAGAACCTGCCATCCGTTAGCTTTGGACAGCCGGGAAAAGAACATGGTCGCTTCGGTTTCTTAGGCATCAGTTCACCTCCTTCAGGGTATAGAAAAAGCCCTGCGGGATTGCTCCCACAAGGCTCGTTCCTGATTTTCGCTTTTCGCTATTATAATAATATCATAGGAAGCGGGTATCATTCTATGTCTTTAGGTATCACGTTTCAGGATACCATCGCAAATGTCCAGCGCCTGATTATGGAGCTTGTACAAGTGGTGCATGCTGTAGCCCATATCCACGGCGATGACTTCCCAAGACTGGAAGCAAAGGTATCGTTTTTCAAGCAGGGTCTGAAGCTCAGGACTTGGCACGGCTTTGATGGTGGAGGAGATTTCCTTTTTCAGATCCACCAGTGCATCAATGTCATGGTTGATTTCTGCCTGCAGGTCCACAATCTTACAAACAGCATCAGCCATCTTGGAAGTGGCTTTGTTTGGATTGCGGGGCATACCCGTTAGCACCGAACTGGCGCTGGTAGCAAGGTCATTCAGTGCCTCGACCTGCTGAATTTTGGAATTGATACGCATATCCAGAAACTTGGCTTGCATTAAATATTCTTTTGCGGTCATACTGTACCTCCGAAAAATTTTATTCCTCGGATTGTCCTTGATTTTCATAGATTGGCTTTTACTGCATCTATCAGTGCATTCTGGGTCAGCTCCTTGTGGGAGAGGGCCTTTAAAATGCGCTCGTCGATAGTGCCTTTGGTGATGATATGCTGTATCACCACAGTTCGGTCGGTCTGTCCCTGTCGCCACAGACGGGCATTGGTCTGTTGGTACAATTCCAAAGACCATGTCAGCCCAAACCAGATGAGAGTGGAGCCTCCGGCCTGAAGATTCAAACCGTGACCAGCGGATGCCGGGTGAATCACGGCCACTGGAATTTTACCGTTATTCCAGTCCTCGATATCCTTACTGGACTTCAGCTCCCTGACAGCAAAACGCTTTTTGATGCGCTGTAGGTCGTGTTTGAACCAGTAGGCCACCAGCACAGACTTTTCATTTGCAGCTTCAATGATATCCTCCAAAGCATCCAGCTTGCGGTCGTGGAACTCCACAATATCGCCGGTGTCGGTATAAATGGCACCGTTGGCCAGCTGCACCAGTTTCCCAGTGAGAGAGGCGGCATTGGCAGCAGTGATTTCTTCATCAGAGAGGTGCAGGACAAGTTCTGCTTTCAGATGCTCGTATCGTTTTTTCTCATCTTCGGAAAGCTGAACTTCGTATTGGGAGGAGATCAGCTCCGGCATCTGCAGATAGTCGGTACTTTTCATAGAAATCGTAATATCCGAAATCTGCTTATAGATAGCTTCCTCTGCATACGGCAGCGGCTTGTAGGAGTAGATGATTTGCCCGTTGCGCTTATCCGGCATGAAGTAGTTGTTTCGATACTGTGTGATAAACCTGCCAAGGCGCTGGCCCATATCCAGCAATCGGAACTCAGCCCATAAATCTATAAGACCGTTGGAGCTTGGAGTACCGGTCAAGCCAATGATGCGCTTGACTCTTGGTCTGACCTTCAGTAATGCCTTAAAGCGCTTTGACTGATGATTTTTGAAAGAGGATAGCTCGTCAATGACCACGGTATCGAAGTCAAAGGCAAGACCGCTGTCCTCAATCAGCCACTGCACATTTTCACGGTTGATAATGGTGATGTCAGCTCCGGCCAGCACCGCAGCTTTTCGTTCTGCCGGTGTTCCCACTGCAACAGCAAAGGTCAGGTGCTTTAGGTGCGTCCATTTCTTCAGCTCCGCAGGCCAAGTATCACGGGCCACACGAAGCGGAGCGACCACCAGAATACGGTGGGCCAGAAAACTATCAAACAGCAAATCTGCGATGGCAGTCAGAGAGATGACTGTCTTGCCAAGACCCATATCGAGGAGAACTGCGGATACAGTATGGTTTTCAATATAATCAATGGCGTAGGTCTGATAATCGTGAGGCTCGAAGTTCATCCAGCATCCCTCCAATCTGTTCTGGCTTATCTATCACATAGACCTTGAATCCCAAAGAGCAAAGCATTCGGTGTCGTGCTTCCTGCAATGGGCGTGGGCGCTTTCCGGGAGCCTTCAGTTCCACAAAAGCGATAAGGCCATCAGGTAGTAATACAAGGCGGTCGGGCATTCCGTCGAAACTCGGAGACACGAACTTTACAGCGATGCCTCCAGCCTTTTTGACCGCCACGGTTAACTTGCGTTCTACGGTTTTTTCTAACATCGCATACCTCCGTCAGCGTTAATTTTCGTAGAGTGGGTAACCTCCCTTTATGTCATTTACTGAACTTTTTATAGAACAGATTTTTTTAGTCCTTAGAGAATTTTTGTATATGACCTTAATGGAGGTTACCCCTACGGTATTGTCAGTTCAGAAAATCTTCCTCAGCGTCGTTTTCTGCTCTCAGGCGCAGGCCCTTAAAGTAGCGCTTGTTGTGGACCTTGATACGCTCAAAGCCAGCCTTCTCCAGTGCAAAATAGAAGTCAGCCGTGCTGCGGATATACTCATTGCAGTCCAGAGAGTAGTTACGATATGCCTGATACAGCGCCGAGGAGCTTTCCTTATAGGAATCATCCACTTCACACTTGTCAGCGAGGAAGTGACCAAACCAGTCGTTCTGGTTACGATACTCATCAATAGCCTTCTGGACACATTCCGGCACCGGAATCTGGTAGTCCAGTTCGATGACCTTCTTAGCTCCTTCGATGACCCACGCCAGAATGCTTTCACCGGCATTGTCAAACAGGTACTCGCCGTAATTCTTGATGTCGCTTTTCCCGGTAATTTTGGCATTGAACGGAATGACGATCAGACGACGCCAGATACCATCATCGGATGCGCTGACACGAGGCAGGTGGTTGGTATACAGCACCAGCGTGTGACAAGGTTTGAAGGAGAACGGGTCCTTGTACTTTTTCTCCGCAAACACATCGTCGGTGGAGCAGAGCTGCTTGACGGTGGAGTCGTTCAGGCGGGAGCCTTCCTGCATTTCTGCTGCAATGAGCAGACGCTTGCCTTTGACCTCAGCCATTTCCGGCTTGATGTTTCTGCGGCATCCAACGGTCAGCGTGTCTGCGGAGATGTTGCCGCTGTAAAGGCCCAGCACACGGGAGACCGCATTCCAGAAGGTGGACTTACCATTACGGCCATCGCCGTAGGCAATAATCAGCGCTTCCACATAAACCTTGCCGATAGCAGCCAGACCGCAGATCATCTGCACATAGTCGATCAGGGACTGGTCGCCTTGGAAAATCAGGTCGAGGCAGTCCAGCCAAGTCTGCTGACCTTTCTGGCTCGGAGATACCGAGGTGATTTTGGTAATGAAGTCCTCTGGCGAATGTTCCCTTGCTCCGGCCATGCCTTTACGCAGGTCAAAGGTTGCTTCGGGCGTACACAGAGCAAAGGGATCGGCGTCCAAATCTCTTGGAGAAATCTCCAAGATAGGATGAGACTCCTTGAGCGTGGAGGTGATGTTCTTGGAATCACGGCGCTTAATAGCAAAAGCCTGATATGCCTTTGCTGCCAGAAAATCCTGATAGGCTTCCAACTGCTGTTCATTCATCAGCTGTTCGGCCTTGGACTTGGATGTGCTGTCAAGGATGGTCTGTGCGCCACTGTTCTTCATTTTGGTGAGCGCTTCCACGAGGTCGTTTCCGGCTTCCTTCAGCTGGCGACGGGTCAGTTCATGGGCAACAGCCTGCGCTCCCGGCTCGGATTCCTGCCAGTAGTGGTCGGAGTATCGGATAAAATGTGTGGCGGGAGAATAACGCAGCTCGCTGGAGAAGTACTTTCCCAGCACCTCGGCCTGACCAACATCGGAGTAGTCCTCCGGCTTATAACAGGAAGGATCGTTGTAAACATCCGGTGCAACATAGCCATCCTGATGAGAGAGCTTCGTATAAAAACGCTGGGCTGAGTGCCAGATAGTAGAAAGCTCTGCATTGTCCAGAGGCGGCACACATTTAGCGGCTTCCTCCAAGAAAGTCTGATACGCCTTTTCTGTGTCGCCGTACTTCTTGATGACACGACCTGCAAAGCGGCTCATGGTAGCGTTGCGGCTTCCTTCCGGGATAACAGAGTGGTCGAAGTCGCCCTGCGGCAGATATTCATCAAACAGGTCCTCGTTCAGAAACTCCGTCAAATTCATTCGTCCGGGATAGAGCGCAACATCAGCGGCAGCAGTTCCGAAGAAGAAACGAGCTGCATCCAGCGCCTGCGTATCAAAATACGGGAAGCTGGAATTGACCAGCTTTTTCATGTCGCTATACAGTGAAGCGTCGGTGCAGTGTTCAATCGGGAACAGCACGTGGAACTTAGGTCTTGCCGCCTTGCCATTTTTCTCACGATTATGGAAGCGGCTGAAATGGATAGCGAAGGTAACGCCCGGAAAAGCCTGCATCACATCTTCCGGTGTCATCCAGTCCGCAGGATTTTCAGAATGGTCGTTGTCGCAGTCTACCGGCAGACAGTCGCTGCCGATGAAGTTGTCGCCGTTACGATAGCTGTTACGGTATTCGGCGCAGACATAGTCGTGGCAGATCGCTGCCTTCAGGCTGGACTCATCCAGAATCACATGCTTATGCGGATAGGAGCAGTTGCCGGGATTGCCGATGACATCAGCGGAATAAATGGTAAACATTAGTCGTACACCTCCTTGGACTCGTCCTCCAGCACCTTGGTGATAAACTTCAATGCACGGATGGTAGTTTCCAGCTCACAGTCGCCACCGAGGAACACTTCAAAGCCGTTGCAGCCATGCTTATCCACAAAAGTGCGGATTTCCATATCGGTGCTGGCGCTGTCCTGAATGCGGAAATAAGTACGACCGCCGTGGCCGCTGTCGCCGCCCATATAACCGGTGGTGCCAGCTTCCACTTCGAGAATGTTGGCGCTGATCACGTCACGGGTATAGGTAGAAATCTCAGTGCCATCCGGCAAAATTCTTCTTTTTTCGATTACTTCATACATAGGGTTAAGCCTCCTTCAAATTTTCGGTGAAATAGCGTAAGCGGTAATTCTTCCACTTGGCTCTTTCGATTTCTGCTTCCATGCCCGTTGAAATGTGACTGCCAAATACCCAGACCTCAGAGCATTTGCTCATCAGGGCATTTCCGAAGAACAGACCAAGCTGGCGTTCCTTCGGGTCCGCATCATTCAGAAACTGCGGAAATAGTAAGTGTGGTGCGATTGGGATGTAGCCCTGTTCTACGGCGAAGCGGCTGTATCGTCTGGCGGCATCCACATTTGTGTCAATATCTCCGGCATAGGGAGAACAGATGTAAACGATGGGCCTGAAAGCACGAAGAGAACGTTCCTCTCGTTCAATGGCAGAGAGTGCGCCGTGTGCGGTCGGGTCAAAATATCCCTCGCTGTTAAACTTGCTGATACTCAAAACACGAATCCTCCTTTCCGGTGGGCATAGAAAAAGAGCGTCCACCTCTAACTTTCCACTGGAGATGGACGCCCGATTTGAGCGGAGAATTTTTAATCTTTTTTATAAAAATCTGTTGTGTACCCGTCAGCACGAAGCAGCAGACCTTTGGCCCAAGGCGGAGTACGGCCCATCTGTTCACAGACCGCTTCCAATGACATGCGTGGATCTGCTTCAATTACAACTTCATCGTGAATGTGCATGACAATACTGCAGCAGCGCAGGGTCTGCATGGCGTAGCAGAGAATGTCTCTGGCAGTGGCCTGCACAATGTTTTCCACGAACTTCGGCCCGTAGGAATCGAGACGCTCCCATTTCTTAGTGGAACCAACACCTTCATAGGTGATGCACTCGCCGCCGAACTTGTTAATGCCGACCTTGGGTTTCACATAAGCCAATCGTCTGCCGGAAGGAAGCGTGATAAAGAGCATGCCGCTTCTGCAGGAAAAGGTCAGCCCATAAAGGCTGGTCGTATGCTTGTACTTCACAGCTTCCATGACTGCACGGTCTACGGCCCACCAAAATTCGACAATTTTCGGGTTTGCCTGTCGCCATGCATCCACCAGTGAAGGAAGCTCATCTTCAGTCAGGCCCATCTCAATAGCGCCCATTGCCTTGAGTGCGCCGACGCTGCCGCCGTAGCCGAGTGCCAATTCAGCGATTTTACCTTTTTGACGCAGGTGGCCGTTGATACCATGCTTTTCGACCGGGACCTTAAACATCTGACTGGCAGAAGCGCAGTAGATGTCGCCGCCATGTTCAAAGACCTTCTGTCGCCAGCTCTCATCTGCATACCAAGCGATGACACGGGCCTCAATCGCAGAAAAGTCAGCTACAAGGAATTGAGCGCCTTCTCTGGGAATGAAGGCTGTACGAATCAGCTGCGAGAGGGTGTCCGGTACATCTTCGTAGAGCAGTTCCACGGCAGCAAAGTCGCCACTGCGGACCAGTGCACGTGCTTCAGCCAGATCCGGCAGGTGGTTTTGTGGAAGATTTTGCAGCTGAATATTACGACCGGAGAATCGACCGGTGCGGTTGGCTCCGTAAAATTGGAACATGCCTCTGGCACGACCATCAGCGCAGACAGTGTTTTCCATCGCCTGATATTTTCTAACGGAGGATTTTGCCAGCTGCTGGCGCAGAAGCAGAACGTCTGCAAGCTCTGGTGGTGCCTTTTTCAGAAGCTCGTTCACGGCTTTTTTATCAAGACTGTCCGTTTCCATGCCGTTGTCAGAAAGCCACTGCTTCATCTGCTGGACGCTGTTGGGATTTTCCAAAGCGGTCATGCGCTTCATGGAGGCAGTCAGCTTCTGGCGGGACAGTGTGTCCATTTCAATGGCTTGCGCCACCAGTTCCATATCCAGACGAACACCGGTGTCGTTGATTTCCTCGCTCTGGTGATATTCCTCCCAGACCGTCTGCGGGACTGGGAATTTTGCCAAGCGCTGCTGGATGCCCATTTCCGTTTCCACATCACGCAGATTATATTTTTTGAAAGCATCCCATTTGTCTGGTGCATGGAATGGTCTGTTGCGGGTGCGCTGACCATTGGATTTTGTAGGAGCGCAGGGCTGGCAGAAGTATTTGATGAGGTCTTTGCCTTCGGTGAGTTTCTGCTTTTCAAGTCCAAGCACGGCACCGACGCCTTCCAGCGATAAAGGCAATCCCATCGTAGCGGCCCAGATCATGGAGCAGCGCCAGCTTTCGGGATTCAAATAATCGCCGGTGGGATAGCCCATGAAGCGTGAGAGACAGATGCGTTCAAAGGTGGCGTTGAAGGCCCACTTAATCACGTCATCATCTTCAAGCGCCTGCAGGACATCCTTCGGGATATGTTCGCCGCAGGCAAGGTCGACCACCTGTACCGGGCCAGAGTCCACGCTGTAGCCGAAGAGCAGTATTTCAAAATCGTCAGCCTCCACATAACGGTAAACACCGGATTTTTGAAGTGGAGTGCTGCTGTAGGTTTCTATATCAATACTCAGTGTTTTCATGAGTTGTCACATCCTTTCCATATCCAAACAGGGCGACAGATTGCTCCGCCGCCCTGCTGGGAAATCAGGTGATTAGTCGAGGAAATCCTCATCGTCATCCGTATTGAAATCGGACTCAGCGCTGGCCTTACCACCGAGAGGCTCACCGTCACGAATCTTCTGGAGATTGTTCAGGCCACAGGCGATGCCCTTGTTACCAGAGCTATTGAAAGCGTAGAAGGTAATGCTGGCACGACCGTAGACACCGGAGTAAACCTCGGAGCGGCTCATGATAGGATTGCGGTCCGCATCCACGATGCCGGGAGCAGTGGTAGCGTTGGCGTTGATAAAGTACGCATTGGCGTAGGCTGCATCGTCAGGACGCTCAAGATCGCCATCACGAAGAGGAGTCTTCAAAACAGAGAGCGCAGGTACAGTCTTGCCGTTGCCCTTGAGCTTTGCTTCGCCTTCCTTATAGGCAGCTTCGATAGCAGCCTTAATCTTTGCAACAGTGCGGGTATCGGACTTAGGGATGATGAGGCTGATGCTGTACTTAGGAGTGCCACCGTTGATGGACTTAGGCTCCCAGACGTTTGCATAGCTCCAGCGGGTTTCAGGGCCAGTGATGACCTTCATGGGATTTACAGGTTTTACATTCTTACTCATAATCGTTTTCCTCCATAAAATCAGTTTTTGCATTATTCATGACCGGGCGTTTGTCGCTTTCCGGTACAAGTGTGGGTTTGCCCTGTGGCTTTTCGATGTAAGCCGACAGGAGTTCGTCAAAGCGGCTCTTGCCGAGCAGCTTCTGCATGGCAGTGATACCGAGGAGCTTGCGCTCATACGGGTCAAAGCCTGCGTCGGTTACGGTCTGGGTAACAGCAGCTTCATCGGTGTAGCGACGGTTGCTGCGGCCTTCGACCAGTTTGAAGCCGGTCCATTCCTTACCGGAGATGGCCTGCTGGAGTGCGTACTCCTTGATGTCGTTGACCCAAGAGACCAGCTGGTCTGCACGGGAGAGAATGACCTCGATTTCTGTGTCCTCCAACAGCGGAGGCAGCTTGAAATCGTACTGCGCCAGCATCAGGTTTGCTTCGGCTCTGGCCCTGCACTCATGCTTGGCCTTGCAGAAGCCACACCATTCGCCGCAGAGGAAGTTCCCGTCACCGGCAAAGGCAAGCTCTGCTGTTGGCTTCAGGACTTCATCGGCCCAGCGGTAAAGGTCGTCCTTGGACATCTCGAATGTGGAAACATTCTGGCGTCTTGGCTGATATACGGTCATTGCCACAGTGTCGATGTCATAAATGGCATCGAACAGTTCCAAAGCGCCGAGGGCGTAGCACATCATCTGGGAATTGTTATCCGCATCGACCAGAACACCGAGGCCATGTTTGTAATCCACTACATGGAGCGTCCCGTCAGAGATGATGATGGCATCTGATGTTCCGAAGCCCTGTTCTACCCAGCGGGAGAAATCCACACGCTGTTCGATGAGGATCACCGGATCAGCACAGGTTTCCTTTGCTGCTTCCACCAGTTCTAAGATGTAGGAAGCGTAACCGTTGGCGCAGTCCAGCATTTCTTCGTTGTACCAAGTCAAATGCTCGGTCGGGTCTGTTGCCTCCATGCCCAGCGCCATGCGGAGCTTGTACTCACAGAGGCTGTGTGCGTCAGTCCCTTCGGCAGCATAATCAGAGCCTTTATCTTCGTAGGTTTCACATAACCTTGCGGAAGGTGGGCAGTTCAGCCAGCGATGGGATGAGGACGCTGATAAGATGGCGTGTGCTTTAGGTGGCATTCCCGATCACCTCCGCATCACGAAGCAGCGCTTCATAATTGGACGGGTCCACCTGAGAGAGTTTGCTGGCACCGTATTTCTGGAGCAGCTCACGCACATTTGCTGTATAACCGGCACGGGATTTCTCAGAAAGAACTGCACGGACCTGTTCCAGCGTCAATGCAGGTTTCTGCACGGGTGCGGGAGTTTCCGGCTGTGTATCTGCATCCTCACCGGAAAACAACTGCGCCAGATAGTTGGCGGCATCAGTAATAGCAGCGGCAGCATTGCGTAACTCTTCGATGGTCATAGCCATTTCGCTCATTTTGCTCATGATGTTTTCCTCCTTCCTCGGATTGTCTTGCGGCAAGTATGCTGAGATTTCTTGCCATTCGTGCGGATACCTGACTGATGGCAATGAGAATTTCAATGGCCTCAGTGTCAGGACCGCTGCGATTGCGATAAGACTTCATAGCGGGTCACCTCCATTTCTGTGAAGCTGTTTTGTTGTGCCTCACATCTTTCCACTGGAGATGAAAGAGGAAATTGAGCGGATAATTTTCAAAAAAGTTTTTGCTCTCCGACAGAGTGACCTCCGCCGGAGAGCATGTTTGTATTAACGACCGTAGATTTTGTGCAGTTCGGTACGGATGCGATTCATCTGATCGGCGAAGGTGCGCTGCTTACGGCCCAGAGCCTCAGCAATGGCACGGTCGGAGATTTTGTCGTTGGCCATCCACATGGCGATAATACGGTCGGCGTCCGGGTCAAGTTCACGAAGGCGCTGGAAAAGCTGCTCAAGCAGAATGCGGTCCTCGTAAATCTGCTCCATGCTGGCGTTTTCATCAGGGAGCATGTCCATGAAGGAATCGCCGGTTTCGGTGTTGGGCGCTTCGAGCGAAAGCTCCTTATAACCAAGGTGGTGTTCGCAGTTTTCACAATCGCCATCGCAGGCCCAGATAAATTGCTTCGGGCACTTGCAGCGGTGGTGATACTGTTCCTTCTTACGGATGGCACCGGTCATGCGATAGAAGTCATGAAACTGCTCCTCGGTGCAAGGGATTTTTTCCTTGAGGGAACGACTGTAGATAAAGCGGGTGTTGTGTTTACTCTGATTTTCTTTGTTTGCCATGCGATTTTCTCCTTTCGGCTGTTAAACCGAAGCGGAGATAACCGGTATGGCTGCCAGTTCTGATTGTCATAGATGGTCACCTCATGCGGATTTCTCCGCTTCATTTCGGTGACCAGCCGTTCGCAAGCTGGCACTCTATATTAAAGTTCTCTCGTCCATCAGCTGCGAACACACCTCGTGGCCACGAAGAAGGTGAGCTGATTTCGGAGAAAGTAGTTTAACGTCTTGCTCAGGACGTTTTTGTTTTAGTCGTTGGCGATCTGCTCTAAATCGGCGAAAACTTCGCTGTAGTAGCAAGAGGCCAAATTGCTTAGGCTGTGAGCGCCGTAACGACGGAACACAGAATCAACCACGGCTTTGCCGTACTCGGCTGCCACTCTGGAAGCGGCATTCTCGATGTTGATGATCCAGTCTCTCTTGGATAATTTCATGTATTTCACCTGCCTTTCATTAAGCTAAATAAAGGATACCAGTTGGTAATAACACTTCAAATAAGGCAGAAGGCAGGAGAAATAACACTTTTAACACTTCGAATAACACTTTTTTGAGAAGTGAGTTTGAGTGAGTTTACAACTTGTTAAAACAGTTATTGTAAGCAATGGATTGTTTTTTGTGGATTTATGTGATATAATAGATGATGTATAAGCGTAGCTGCGTCTTGCAGCAAGAAGAAATGAGGTGACGCAGTGGTACTTGCAAATTTTTGTAAAGGGATATATCCGGCGTGTCATGCATTTACAAATCATGAAGGTTTCATAGATGGCTTGTGTGATGCTGCTGGCAGAAAGTTGACCATCTCAGTAAGCTATAAGAGAAACCTCTTTAGTGGGAGCAAGCCATTTGTTCAAAGCCAAAAGATGGATTTGAGAGGCCATGACAATCAAAAAGCGCTGGAAGATTTCTTTTATCAAAATATTGCTGATGCGAAAGTGATGGATGTGCTGTTGGCGTTTAGCGTTCCTGAAAAAAACGAGCCAAATAAAAAAGCCCTCTCCGCAGCACTGGCACTGCAGATGAAGGCTTTGATTGATTGTAGTGATGACGAAGAAGCGGATGATCTTATAATATCTGCTTATCAGGAAGCAAAAGCTGCGCCGACCGATGAAGAAACGTTGATATCAGCGTTCAAACCTTTGTATCAGGGTGATGATGTGTATGTAGGCACTAATCCGACATATAAGATCGGAAGCCATGATACCGTGACGCACACTTGGTCGATTATGAATGTTGGCAAGGTTGCATGGATAGGAAGAAAGCTCGTGTATCGTCGTGGCCCAAAAGACAGACCGGAGGCTATACCTTCGGAAATTCCGATTCCGACCGTCAAGCCGCAGGAAAGCATAAAAATAACCACGACCTTTGATGGCCGTGGCTTCGATGGAGTTTTTCACTGTTTTTGGGAAATGCAGGACTCCGATGGAGAAAACTGCTTCCCGAAAAGAGATTCATTATTTTCAGTAACAATTGATGCTAAATTCAAACGCACGTAAGTATGGAGGGAAATAGCGTGAACGAGCAAGTAGTAGAAAAATGGGTAACCTTGAAAGAAGTTCAGGAACATCTTGGCGTAGGCCGTGAAACAATCCTGCAGTGGATTGCAAAAAGAAATATGCCTGCATATAAGGTTGGTCGTCTGTGGAAGTTCAAATTATCCGAAGTGGATGAATGGATTCGCTCCGGTGGCGCCGCAGACAACGGAAAAAATGAAGATTAAGTCCAAAATATCGGACAGAAGATATGTTTTAATTAGTATGGTGCAGTGCAAGTAACTGAGCATACAGATGAGAAAGGAACGAAAAATCATGGATAATCAAGTGCATAATGCAATTGTTAACTTTATATGGGGAATCGCAGATGACTGTCTAAGAGATATTTACGTTCGTGGTAAGTATCGTGACGTTATTCTGCCGATGACTGTTATTCGTCGTTTGGATGCGATGTTGGAAGACACCAAACCGGCAGTTTTGGAAATGAAGAAAATGCTGGACGATGCAGGCATCACAAACCAGTGGCCTGCGCTCTGCAATGCTGCTGGACAGGCTTTTTGTAATGCTTCGCCTTTCCGTCTGCGTGATCTTACCAGCCGTGCAAAGAAGCAGACTTTGAAGGCGGATTTTGAAGCCTATCTTGATGGTTTTTCACCTAATGTGCAGGAAATTCTGGCAAAGTTCCAGTTTAAAAATCAAATTGATACAATGATTGAAGCCGATATCCTTGGTGCTGTTATTGAGAAGTTTGTTTCTCCTGATATTAACCTCAGCCCTAATCCAGTTTATAGAGATGACTCAAAAACACAAATCAAGCTGCCTGCATTGGATAACCACGGTATGGGTACCGTTTTTGAAGAATTGGTTAGAAGATTCAATGAGGCAAACAATGAAGAAGCTGGTGAACACTGGACGCCTCGTGATGTTGTTGAGTTGATGGCAGATTTGGTTGTTCTTCCGATTGCTGATCAGTTAATGGATGCCACATACTCTTGCTATGATGGAGCCTGCGGTACAGGTGGTATGCTCACCGTGGCGCAAGACAGACTTCTTACTTTGGCAAAAAGACGAGGAAAGGATGTTTCTATCCATTTGTTCGGTCAGGAAGTACAGCCGGAAACTTATGCAATTTGTAAGGCAGATATGCTTTTAAAGGGCGATGGTGAGCAAGCTGAACATATTGCATATGGATCTACTCTTTCTGCAGATGGGCATGCTACTCGACAGTTCGATTTTATGCTGGCAAATCCGCCTTATGGTAAGAGCTGGAAAACTGATGCAGAAAAAATGGGAGGCAAAAAGGATATTCTTGATAGCCGTTTTAATGCGTATCTGGAGGATGGCACACCGCTGTCAATGATTCCAAGAGTAAGTGATGGTCAGTTGCTCTTCCTTTTGAACAACGTGGCTAAAATGAAAAAGGATACTCCTTTGGGAAGCCGTATTGCCGAAGTACATAATGGCTCGTCCATTTTTACTGGAGATGCAGGTAGCGGTGAAAGTAATGCTCGTCGCTATTTGATTGAAAATGATTTAGTAGAGGCAATTATTGCGCTTCCGGAAAATATGTTCTACAACACCAGTATAGGAACTTTCATTTGGGTTATTTCGAACAAAAAAGAACCTCGTCGTGTGGGCAAAGTACAGTTGATTGATGCTACAGGAATGAAGACTCCTTTGCGTAGAAATATGGGAAAAAAGAATTGCGAATTAACTCCGGAAATCCGCAAAGAAATCATGCGAATTTTCCTTGAAATGGAGGAAAGTGATATCAGCATGATTTTTGATAACGCTGAGTTTGCATACTGGACAGTTACTGTTGAAAGACCTCTGCGCTTGAGGGTGTTCCCTGAACGCGAAATTCCGACTAATGTGTTTAAAAATGCCAGTGAGTTTGAGGATGCTAAATCGGCTATTCTAAAAGCTGCGAAAACTGCGCCAGTAGATGATTGGGCAGCATTTGCAAAAGCAACGAAATTGAAAGCTGCATTACTGAAAAAGATACGACCATTTATCACTGATAAAGATGCCACAGCCAAACCTGTTATGGGTGAAGCCGATGCAGAGCTTCGTGATACGGAGAATATCCCTTTCTTGTATGAAGGTGGAATTGATGGATTTATGGCGCGTGAAGTGCATCCATATGCGCCTGATGCCTATATTGATGAGAAGAAAACGCAAATTGGCTATGAAGTTAGCTTTACAAAATATTTTTACAAACCGATTGAACTGAGCGATGTCAATGAAATCAAAGAGAGAATTTTGCGCATTGAAACTGAAGTTGATGGTATGTTAAGTGAGATAATCGGAGGTTGATTGATGATGGCATATAACGAATACAAGTCAATACCTCAATTATGGAATTTATCCATACCTACACATTGGGATGTTTTGCCTCTTTATGCAATGGCTAAAGAAAAATCCATTTCCAATTGTACTGAGCTTCCTTTGTTATCTGTTTATCTGGATGAAGGCGTTGTTCCGTTTTCGGCTCGCTCGGAAAGACGTACAAATGCTACAAGCTCAGATTTATCAAAATACCAAAGGGTAGATCCCGGCGATTTCGTGCTTAATAATCAGCAAGCATGGAGAGGCTCTGTTGGAGTTTCTAAAAACACGGGTATCATAAGTCCTGCGTATATAGTTTTAAAGATGGACGACACCTTGCTAAATGAGTATGCGAATTATTTGTTTAGAAGCCGAATTATGGTTGATCAGTATTTGATAAACTCTAAAAGCGTAGGTTCTATTCAAAGGAATATTTACTGGCCTACACTTAAGCGAGTGTCTGTATTGGTCCCTCCTGTTGAAGAGCAAGAGAAAATGGTTAACTTTCTTAATTGGAAGGTATCTACTTTTAATAGGCTTATTAATAACAAAAAACGTGAAATTAAAGAAGTGTCACGAATGAAGCATTCATTGATTAGTGATGCTGTCATCCACGGCGTTGTGCCTAATGCTCCACTGAAATATAGTGGTGTAAAATGGCTGGGTAATATTCCTGCGCACTGGACAATGGTTAAGCTAAGACAAATTCTTACTCCGGTGAGTGTGAAAAATCATCCTGAACTCCCGCTTTTGTCAGTGACTCGCGAGCAAGGTGTTATTGTACGAAACGTGGAAAGTAAGGAAGAAAACCACAATTATATTCCAGATGATCTTAGTGGTTATAAAGTTGTGCGTAAGGGCCAGTTTGCAATGAATAAAATGAAAGCGTGGCAAGGCTCCTATGGCATTTCTGATTACACAGGCATCGTTAGTCCGGCATATTTCATCTTTGATGTTAATTTTGAAAATTTGGAATATTTCCATTTTGCCATTCGTAGCAAGGTATATGTGAATTTCTTTGCACAGGCTTCAGATGGAATTCGTGTAGGACAGTGGGATTTGCAGATGGATAAGATGAAGGAAATTCCTTTTATTATTCCTCCTGCTGAAGAACAGATTGCGATTGTGGAGCATGTTCGTGCTGCTATGCCGAAGTATGATGCTTTAATCGAAAAATTGGAAGAAGAAGTAAAAGTTCTCGAAGAATATAAGGCAAAGTTGATTGCTGATGTTGTAACCGGGAAAATCGATGTAAGAAATGTTGAAGTTCCTGATTATGAGTTTGAAGAAGAGCTTGGTGAAACAGAAGATGCAGATGACGTAGATGATGATGATGCATCAGAAGAGGAGGTGTAATCATGGCATTTACCAACACAAAGGAAAGCGGCCTTGAGGCCCTTATCGTAAAATGGCTGGTAGATCACAATGATTATGAGCAAGGCACGAATGCTGACTATAATCGTGAGTATGCCGTGGACGAAACACGTCTGTTTAGGTTTTTACAGGATACACAGCCTGATTCGCTTGAAAAGTTGGGCGTTTTCAAATCCGACCTGAAGAAAAAGCAATTTCTAAACCGACTTCAGGGTGAGATTGCGAAGCGTGGTATTATTGATGTGCTGCGTAATGGCGTAAAAATCTACCCGGCAAACCTCATCATGTTCTACCTCACACCGACAGAGAACAATGCCAAGGCCAAAGAGATGTTTGAGAAGAACATTTTCAGCGTCACCAGACAGCTGCAGTACTCTATGGATGCTACCCGTCTGGCGCTGGATATCTGCTTATTCATCAACGGCCTGCCGGTCATCACTTTTGAGTTGAAGAATCAGCTCACAAAGCAGGATGTGGACGATGCGGTTGAACAGTACAAGACTGACCGTGACCCAAGAGAGTTGTTGTTCCAGTTCAAGCGCTGCATGGTGCATTTTGCCGTTGACGACGCACGAATCAAATTCTGCACAAAACTGGACGGTAAGAGCAGCTGGTTCCTGCCTTTTGATAAAGGCTATAATGATGGTGCCGGTAATCCTCCGAATCCAGATGGCTTGATGACAGACTATCTCTGGAAGGATATTCTTACCAAGTTGAAGCTCAGTCGCATTATTGAAAACTATGCACAGGTTGTTGTTGAAGAAGACCCGGAAACAAAGAAGAAGTCTGTGAAGCAGATATTCCCTCGTTATCACCAGCTGGATTGTGTAGAAAAGCTGCTGGCTGACGTAAAGGAAAACGGTATCGGCAAGCGTTACCTGATTCAGCATAGTGCTGGCTCCGGTAAGTCCAATTCTATCTCTTGGCTGGCTCATCAGTTGATTGGCTTGGAACAGGATGGTCACCCGATGATTGACTCCGTACTGGTTGTTACTGATCGTCGTATTCTGGACAAGCAGATTCGTGATAATATCAAGCAGTTTATGCAGGTGGCAAACACTGTGGCATGGGCTGAGCATTCCGGTGATTTGCGTAAAGCAATCCAAGATGGAAAGCGAATCATTATCACAACAATTGAGAAGTTCCCGTATGTCGTGCCAGATATCGGAGCGTCCCACAAGCAGAATCGTTTTGCGGTTATCATCGACGAAGCCCATTCTGGTCAGAGTGGCCGAAACTCTGCGCAGATGAATTTGGCTCTTTCTGGTCTTGCTTCCGAAGATGAGATGGACAACGAGGACAAGATCAATGCAATGATGGAGGGCCGCAAGTTGCTGACCAATGCCAGCTACTTTGCATTTACGGCTACTCCGAAGAATAAAACGCTGGAGACCTTTGGTGTTCCGTATCAGGATGGCGACGATGTAAAACATCGCCCATTCCATGTGTACACGATGAAGCAGGCCATTCAGGAAGGCTTCATTCTCGATGTGCTGAAATACTACACACCGATTGCCAGCTACTATAAACTCATGAAAACAGTGCAGGATGACCCAATGTTTGATAAGAAGAGAGCGCAGAAGAAGCTGCGTTCCTTCGTGGAAAGTGATTCTTACACCATCGCACAGAAAGCAGAAATGATGGTTGAGCATTTCCACGAACAGGTCATCTCTAAAGGAAAAATTGGCGGACAGGCCCGTGCTATGGTGGTCAGCTCCAGCATTCCTCGCTGTATCGAATACTACTATGCAATAAATAAGTGTCTTGCAAATAGGCATAGTCCTTACAAGGCAATCGTAGCTTTTTCTGGAGAACACAAGTATCAGGGGCAGGAGCCTGCATTGACTTCTGCAGCCATGAATGGTTTCCCGGACGCCAAGATTCCGGCCACTTTTAAGACGGACCCATATCGTCTGTTGATTGTAGCGGATATGTTTCAGACTGGCTTTGACGAGCCTCTGCTTCATACGATGTATGTGGACAAGATGTTGTACGACATCCGTGCTGTGCAGACTTTGTCTCGTCTTAATCGTTGCCATCCGCAGAAGCACGATACCTTCGTGCTGGACTTCTACAATAAGCCCGCAATGATTGAAGAGGCATTTTCGAGATACTACAGGACTACTTTGCTTTCTGGAGAAACGGACCCGAACAAGCTGTATGATCTTATCGCAACGATGGAAGATTATCAGGTCTATTCTGAGGCACATGTTCAGAAGCTTGTTGACCTGTATTTGAATGGCGCAGAGCGTGATAGACTCGATCCTATTCTTGATGCATGTGCTACCGTTTATAAGGACCTCGCCACGGAAGATCAGATTAAGTTTAAGAGCGCTGCAAAGGCATTCTGCCGTACATACGGTTTCCTTGGTGCAATTCTTCCTTATGGAAATGCAGATTGGGAACGTCTCTCCATTTTCCTGAATCTGCTAATTCCGAAGCTGCCATCGCCTCGTGATGATGATTTCTCCGAAGGCATTCTTGATGTTATTGATTTGGATAGTTACCGTCTGGAAGCACAGGAGTGTATGTCGATCAAGCTGGAAGATGCGGATTCCGAGGTGCCTCCGGTACCGGCTGGCAAGACCGGACATATCGTCAATCCAGAAATGGATCTGTTGTCCATCATCCTGAATGACTTCAATGATATGTTTGGCAACATCAACTGGAATGATGCAGATAATGTCCGCAGACAGATTCTTGAAATTCCTGATATGGTGGCAAAGGACGAACGTTATCAAAATGCGATGAAGAACTCCGACGAGCAGAATGCCCGTATGGAAAGTGAACGTGCATTGCAGCAGGTTATCTTTGCTATTATGGCGGACAATATGGAGCTGTTTAAGCAGTTCCAAGATAATCCGTCCTTCAAGAAGTGGCTCTCTGACTTGGTGTTCAATATGACCTATGAGCCGCAGGGCAAAAAGCAAGGTACCAAGAAAACAATACGCTATTCAGATTATCAAGCTCCGGCAAGCAAGGTCGCTGAAGAAAAGGCTCCTTACGGAACGGACAAGAAATAAATTAGGGTGAGGAGGCGCAGTATGGCAGAAGCGCTATCGAAAACATTAACACATGGTGACTTCGATTCGGTCTTTCAGGAAGTCCCGCAGCCGGAAACGGTAGGCTGGACTACCGAGGGAGAACTGCGCCTTTTTCACCTTGTAATTCGTAATAACAAAATCAATGTGGAAGATTTGAAAGCCTATCTATACACAAGTATGGGAGATTACGTATTTTCCAGAGCAAGGCTTGAAAAGTTCAGTCAGGCCGGAAATCGAGATGCTGTTGTATCTCAGGCTCTGCGTGTGCTTAAGAAAAACGGCGGTGCTGATGTTCAGGGTACTGGCGGCGAATTGGGCGAGGTGTTGAACTACACCTTCATGGAAGAAAAGCTCCATGCGCCGAAATTGATGAGCAGAGTCGAAATAAGCACTGACGGAAAGCAGTATGACAGCGTCGCAGACAGTATTCATCTTTTGACCAGCGGTGTATCTGGACGCCCGTACCATCAAGTGGTATTTGGCTCTTCCAATATTGTCGGTGACCTCGGTTATGCCATTGATGGTGCTTTCGAGAAAATTTGCCGTATCGAACAGCACGAGGTACAGGAAATTCACATGGCCAATCAGCTTATTTTTGAGCGCATGGCCACGGATGAAGAAGCTGCACTTGTGAGAGATATTCTTGTTCCGAATCCTTCAAAAACCAATAGATACAACACATCGTATGGCGTGTTTCTCGGATACACTTTGGGCCTTGGCAAAGACTATCCGGTCCATGAATACGAGGAACTCGCCGAACAGAAAATGCAGGCTGATATAAAGCGTTATATTCCGTATATTCTCCAGAAGATTCAAGATTGCGGCTTGGGAATGCACTCGTTCTATATTTATGTGCTACCTTTTAACGATGCCGAAGATGAAAAGAAATCTATCATGGAGGCGGTGCTGGAAGGAGATGTTGACTTAATATGAGCGATGAAAAGAAAAAATTAGGCGACGCCATATTCGTTGACATCGATAGCAACGAGTATCTAAACGAAATTCACGAGAAGATACTTTTCAATTATGCGTTACGCCTATTTCAGCTTGAAACAAAAGGTAAAGCTAAAGAATTTGACCTTTTGGACGCACTCCGTTTTGCAGACCTGCTGTCCAAGTCAAATCATCCAGAGTCCAGCGTCAGCCACAAAATGTGGGCGCAGGAAATTATCGTTCTCCTGAACGAATTGTACCCGGAGAATTCGTTAGTTAAATTATATGCAGGCTCTGTGTTCTCCAGCGTTGGAAACCACCGAGGGTTGCAGAAAATTAATGCCGATTACAAGGATGTCTCTACATTTGAGCGTGTTTTTGCGCAGTACAGGAGTGATTACCTTACAATACCGGCAGATACTGAAAAGAAGTTCTTTAGCGAACAGAAAATTGCGTATGATCATTTGACCGATCCATGTTTCAGCTATTCCGGGCCGACCTCAATGGGAAAATCATTTATTATGCGTATGTTTATCAAGGATGAGGTTGTCCTTCAGGGCGCTCAGAAAAATTATGCGCTGATTGTTCCTACAAAAGCGTTGATAAATGAAGTGCGCAGTAGTGTCATAAATGATTTAAATGATAATCTTGAAAAGCGAAATTACCGTGTGGTTACCGCAGCCAGTGATATAGCTCTGGAAGAAGAACATAACTATATTTTTGTGTTAACACCGGAGCGTTTGCTTTACTTGCTTATCAGCAGGCCGGAGCTGCAAATTGACTATTTGTTTTTGGATGAGGCCCACAAGCTGTCTGGCAAAAATAGCCGAGGTCCATTCTATTATAAGGTTGTCGACATGCTGTTAAAGCGGCCAAAGAGACCACACTTCATTTTTGCTTCTCCGAATATACCTAATCCGCAGGTTTATCTGCGTCTGATGAATGATGTAATCGAGAACGATGATGAGAGCAAGTTGGCTTCTACGTATTCGCCGGTTATACAGGTCAAGTTTTTGCTTGACTTATTGGGTCAGAAAGTTGGCGTCTATAACGAGCATACTCAAGAAGTTATTAAGGTCGCTGATATCAAAGCAGCAAATATCTCTCTGAAGACCATGTTGCTTTATTTTGAAGCTAAAAACATGCGCTTGCCGGAAGTTAAAAGGTCACAGACTATCGTGTATTACAACGGTCGTTCAAAAGCAATTGCTGCGGCAAGAGATTTTGCTGATGCGCCGGGAGTACAGGAAAAGCACGATCCTGAATTAGATGCCTTATCACGTGATATAACACGGGAAGTTCACGGTGATTATTATCTGGCCGGAATGATTAAAAAGGGCGTAGCGTACCATATCGGGTATTTGCCTGCCTCTATAAGAACAAGAATCGAGACACTTTTTCAATCTGGAAAAATTACCACAATGTTCTGTACAAGTACATTGCTTGAAGGTGTTAATTTACCGGCGGATAATCTGTTTATTACTGACAACAAGATATTCCGCAGTGAGATGAGTCCGGTTGATTTTAGAAATTTGATAGGCCGTGTAGGTCGAATCAGCTACAATCTTTACGGAAATGTGTTTTTTGTTTCCGAAGAAAAATCCGTAAAGCCGGAAGATTATATCGAAATGCTGCAAACTCCGGTGCCAGAGCAGGACCTTTCAATAACGACAAATCCAAAAGTCCTGAAAAAAGTAGAGAAACAATATGTTGTCGATATCTTAAAAAGCGGAAGTTCTGTCATACCGCAGCGAGTGAATGCAGAGGGCGAGGCACTTCAATCAGAAGAGTCATATGTTATGATGCGCAAGTTCGGATTGATTTTGCTCAGGGATATCATGGAAGACAGAGATAGCCTTGTCCGCAGGGAGTTTTCTGATCTGTTGTCTGTCGCTGACGAAAACGACATCAGGGCGAAGTTTTCAGATTCTCCAACTTTACCTGATGATGACATAAACACTTCGGTTGATCAGACAAAAAGGCTTATAAAGGCCATTAGAGATGGTTTGGAATACCCTCCGTGCGTCAACGGCAGCTTCAGATATGCCGATGTCATTGAGTTTCTAAACAAGCTCGCCACTATCTTTGAGTGGGACACTTATGAAAAATCTTCCCTTGGCAAGGAGTCATTGCGCAGATGGTATGCTGTAATTCTCTGTCAATGGATGGAAGGAACAGGCCTTAGCTTTATTATGAAAAAGGCAATTGAATATCGCAGAGACCATCCAGAGAATTTTTACATATCTGCATATCAACCGCCGACTATCTATAATGACCGTTCTAAGGAACATCGAAATATCGTCTTTGCCGAGACGTTGGAAGTTATTGAAAATATTATCTTATTCAGTATTTCCAACTACTTCCTGCGATTCTCGAATGAATATAAGAAGATTCACAATGTAGCCGAATTCGACAATAACTGGTATGAGTATGTAGAGTTTGGCACAACGAATCCACTAACTATACTGCTGCAAAGGAATGGCTTCTCTCGTGAGGCCGCTACATTCATTCGTGAACACCGTGAGTTCGTCGAAGAAGATGGAAGTACCGGAAGGTTGAGACTGAAGAATGAATTGCTGACGTGTGGCAATACAAGCGTGGAAATGGAAGCTGCCGACATTAAATATAATGTTCCCGGATTATTTACCGACGATGAAGACGATCCGGATAATTGGCGACTTTCTCTTAGCAGAACTATCGAATGCCCGGATTGTGGGATTGAGTTCGAAGTTGACTTAGAAGAATATCTTCAAGATGTAAGTAGTTTTGAAAAGGAAAACGGTATGGGTCCTGATGCGGTATATAGCTTTGATAGCGGTGCTGACTGCGAATGCCCGTACTGTGGCAAAACTATTCATATTACTGGATGGATTCGTGAATACCCAATAGGAATATTGGATTCCGAAGAAATCGATGTTGACCTTTTTGAAGATGAGGAATAACACGATATAGATATTAAGGAGAACGCCGATGAAAAAGATAGAAGGTTCACCGAAGAATCTAAAACAATTATTACAAAACACGAAATACTCCATCCATTATTATCAGAGAGAGTATATGTGGCAGCGCAAGCATATCGAAGAACTTATCGATGACCTTACCTCTGAATTTCTGGATAACTACAAGCCGGGTGATTCCCGCCCAGCTGTGGCTGAGTATGGCGCATATTTTATGGGGTCCATCGTTTTAGCAGGACGTGAGAATGCCATTATCGATGGTCAGCAGCGTTTCTCTTCTTTGACGTTGCTGCTGATGTATTTAAACAATCGTCTGAAGAAAATCGGGCAGAGCTACAATATGATTGAGACCATGATTTTCTCTGAGTCTTTTGGTACGAAGTCCTTTAATATCAACGTTGATGACCGTCAGGAATGTATGGAGGCCATCTTCAATAACAAGGATTTTGATATGACAAATTGTGGTGAGTCCGTGCGAAATCTGTATGGTCGTTACACCGATATTGTTGATGTGTTCCCAGCGGACATTACCGATGATATGCTCCTGCACTTCTGTGATTGGCTTGCAGAGAAGGTATTCTTCATTGAAATCGTGGCTACTACAGAGCAGGATGCACATAAAGTTTTCGTCACCATGAATGACCGTGGTTTAAGCCTGACATCAACAGAGATGCTGAAGGGCTACATACTGTCCGAAATCAGAGATGATACAGTACGTGAGAAAATGAACGGCCTGTGGAAGGATATGGTCCTCATTCTAAAGAAGGATGATGACAAAGGCGATGAAACCTTTATCAAAGCATGGCTTCGTGCGCATTACGCAGAAACTATCCGTGAAACCAAAGCCGGTGCTGTCAATAAGGATTTTGACATCATTGGTGGCTCGTTCCATAAATGGGTCCGTGATGAGCGAGATAAGTTGGGATTACAGTCTTCTTCAGATTTCGAACTGTTTATAAAGAAATTCGCTAAATTTGCAGAGGTTTATCAGCGCATTCGTCAGGCTGAGACTGTATTGGCCGAAGAGACAAAGTATGTCTATTACAATGCGCAGGTGAATTTCACATTACAGCCTCAGCTTCTGTTGGCTCCAATATGCTATGAGGATTCTTGGCCTGTTATTATTGAGAAAATTAATTTGACTGCCCGCTTCATTGATATTCTGATTGTTTCCAGAGTCACGAATTATCGCTCGGTGGATTACAGCACCATCAAGAATTTTGTGTTCAATGTTACGAAGGATATCCGTATGTGTGATGTGCCGACGCTGAAGCAGAAGCTGATGCAGCAGTATGTTAATCTGGATTTCAAGCCAGAGGTGGCACTCCCGGATTTAGGGCTTAACAGCTTTACCAAGAAGTACATCAAAAACATTCTCGCTCGTGTGACCGGTTTTATCGAGGAGAGTACCGGTGTTGCTTCTAACTACTGTAACTACATGAATACCCAGACTAAGAATCCGTTCGAAATTGAACATATCATCACAGATCACTATGAATGGTTTACTGATGAATATACAGATCAGGAAGATTTCAGGCGCTGGAGAAATAGCGTTGGTGCACTTCTACTGTTGCATAAGAGCATAAACGCCAGTTTGAATGATGCCAAGTATTCCTATAAACTTGCAAAGTACTGTTCTAACGAGGGAAATATTTATACTGAGTCTTTGGGCCAGCTTGCCTATCAGAACAATCCGAAGTTTAAGAAATTCATAGCTGATAACGGATTGAATTTCAAGGCTTATGAGCAGTTTAGCAAGGTCGAAATTTCAGAAAGAGTTGCATTGCTGGTGCAGCTTGTCAACTTGGTATGGAATGGGGATATGTTCGAATAGGAGGTGCTGTATGACAACATTAGAGAAACGCTTTGAACAGGACATGATTGATATTTATACGACCGCCAAGAAAGAATGCGGGTATAACGCCAGTCGCTTTCTTCAAATATTGGGAGCCAAGGGCGGATTAGCTGCGGCAAAACAGCTGATAAGTAAACCCGGCGGCACGGATGGATTCACTACTCTCTGGGAGCATGGGCGATTGGATTTATCCGTAGAGGCCCACGTTCTTAAGTCGGAATATGCAGAGTTGTTTACTGATGAAGAACGCAGAATGTGCCGGGAGAGACTTGAGCAATTCGGTTATATGGCAAAGTGACAGCTTTGATAAAGGAGAACAATTCGGAAGGAGTGTAAGTGAATGGATAATATTGCCGATACGATTCAGACAATAGAAAAGATGTTAGAGCATGATGCGATAAAAAACAGCTTAACATCGTTGACCGTGCATTCTTTCCGACGTTTTGAGCCTGAAACGACAATAGATTTCTTGTTCCCGTTAACTGTTCTGGTCGGTAAAAATGGAAGCGGAAAAACAACCATCATGAAGATGATTCAAACATTGGTTAATTGCAGCAGTCCAGAGGAGATATTTTTTGAAACTGCAATCGATGGCGGAGGAATGGAAAACGCCTCGTTTTCCTATCATTTTTCCGAATCAGAAGTTGATTGTCAACATGTCGGGGTCAATAAATGGAATATACAAGGTCAAGTTCCGAGGACATTGAAAATTATCTACTTGAATCCGAAAACCCTGATTGGTGCATTTGAGAAAAGCTTCCTGTATGATGATATCGGGAAAAACCCAAAGCAAGCGCAAAAAGTTGATTATGTGATTAGGCAATCCAGAAAGGTTCTTCAAAGCAAACAGAAAGAGTCTGGCAAGAAAAAGGAATGGTTATTAAGCCCTGAAACGGTTAAGTTAGTGAACGAGGTTCTTCAACTTAATTTGGCAGAAGTGCGAGTTGTTAAGCATAAATATTTCAGTGGAACATGGGCGACGAATGTTATCTTTTCCGATGGTATTGCTTATTCCGAATATAATGCTGGAAGCGGTGAATTCCTTGTTGCTTTAATGCTTGACCAAATTTCTCGTTTGCCAGAAAATGCTCTGTTGCTATTAGATGAGCCAGAAGTGTCGTTGCATCCGGGTGCTCAAAAAAGATTTATGCAGTGTCTTCTGTTGATCATAAAAAAGAAGAAGATTCAAGTGATTATGACCACTCACTCGGCAAGTATTGTTGAGAATCTTCCGCCCAAAGCCATAGTGTGCCTAAGGCGATTTAATGACCAGATTATAGCCGAGGGGAATCTGAATTTTCAGTATGCATTTACAGAGATAGAAGAAGGTATAACCAAAAAGCACATTATCGTAGAGGACTTGATGGCGAAGCATATTGTGGAAGGCGTCATAATCGCGGAATCATTAGGAGAACACATTCAAGTTGATTATTTTCCGGGAGGCGCAGACAACCTTAAAATCCATACTATTTTTACGTATGCCAAAACGCATATAACAAATAGGTTTATTATTTTTGACGGTGATCAAAAGCCTTCTACGGAAATGCCGGATTTTTCTGAGGTTTTAGAAAAAGATAAAACACTAACATACTATAAAGATGTTTTCAGGAAGATTGTCGGAGTTAATGCGGATTCAATTGCATGGGGCGTGGATGCAAATAGAAAAAGTGGCAGAAAAAACGAAGATCAAGAAAAGCTGCTTTTGGTGGAATACCTTGAGTTCTATAGAAACAATGTGCATTTCTTGCCCAAAATGATTCCAGAGGATTTGATATTTGATACTGATAAGTTGCAAGCCATATGTGGCGATTTACCGTCAGTTGATAGTATTGATGATTCCAAGGCAAAACTAAAAGTTGTCGCTGATAGTACAGGGTATGATTTTGGCAACTTAATCTCCATTTTGACGACATCCTTTATTAAAACCAAAAACGAGGATTATCAATGTATACTTGCGTTGTTGCGGTCGATTATCGAGAGATAAACTTTTTAACGTTAGCATACTTTTTAACGATAATAATTTGGGGAGTCGCATTTCTGACTTCGGGCCAATTGCGGCAGTGGCACTTGAACACAATTGAATAAAAAAGCTGGGCTTCCACAGACGACAAGTGCCGTGAAAGTCCAGCAAATCAAGCCTTTTTCGGTATTTTCGCACCGGAGAAGGCTTTTCCTTTTGTATCAAACATAGCGTCTTGATAGACCCCGCCTGCGGAACATCGGGATTTCTCGTTGCAGCAAGCGAATATCTCAGGGAAAATAAAAAGGAAGAAGTATTATTCGACCGATTAAATAAAGAACATTTTATGAATCATATGTTTCATGGTTTTGATATGGATAGAACTATGCTTCGCATAGGAGCCATGAATATGATGACTCACGGAGTGGACAACCCTTTCATCGAGTACAGGGACAGCCTGTCCGACCAAAATCCGGATAAAGAAAAATACAGTTTGATATTGGCAAATCCTCCTTTTAAAGGAAGCCTCGATTATGATACGGTATCTCCTGATCTTTTGAAGGTGTGTAAAACTAAGAAGACAGAACTTCTGTTTTTGGCATTATTCTTGAGGATGCTGAAAACGGGAGGAAGATGTGCCTGCATAGTTCCGGATGGAGTTTTATTTGGCTCGTCAAAGGCTCATAAGGCTATCAGAAAGGCACTTGTTGAAGAAAACCGACTGGAAGCAGTGATATCAATGCCTTCCGGAGTTTTTAAGCCTTATGCCGGAGTTTCAACAGCTATCCTGATATTTACAAAGACCGGATATGGCGGAACAGACAGAGTGTGGTTTTATGATATGAAGGCTGACGGATTCAGCCTTGACGACAAGCGCAATGCGGTCAAAGAAAATGATATATCTGATATAATCAAGCGGTTCCAAAATCTTGAAGATGAAGTCTCAAGAAAGCGTACAGAACAGTCATTTTTTGTAGAGAAGAATGAAATAATCGAAAATGAGTACGATCTTTCAATCAATAAATATAAGGAAGTGGAATATACGCCCGTTGAATATCCTCCTACAGAAGAAATAATGGTAAACTTGCATGAGCTGGAAATGGAGATTTCCAAGAATCTGGCAGAGCTTCAGGAATTATTGGAAAAAGAGATCTGAAATTATTGGTGTAAGAAAATGAAGAAAAGGATAAAAAACGCTGACAGCCTCGAGATGCTGCGGACAGGAGAACAATTTTTTAAATGTGCAAACCTTTGTATAGAAAAAGGAAATGAAATGTCTTATGCTTGCATGAACTGTGTTACACCGGCTGCCGTCAATGCTGCATTGTCATGTGAGATTTTTCTCAAACTGCTATTATATTTACATGAAATTGAATATCCTAAAGAGCATAGGCTAAAAGAATTGTTTAAAGAATTGCCGCGTGTTATAAAAGAAAATATAAAAGCTGACACCATTAAAAGATATGGCAGCTGGGAAAACTTGTGGGGAATTGCGCCTTTAGATAATGTATCCAACACGTTTAATGATTGGAGATATAATTTTGAACATGATTTCAGTAAAGGGAGGATGATGCGGCTCGAGATGGGGTTCTTGTTTGCCTAAATGGAAACTCTTAAAGATGAGTGCAATAAATATTTTGAAATATACATAAACGGTGGAAGAAAAAGATGATAGTAGATAAATTATTATTTGTGAGGGTGAGAGGATGAAGAAAAAGATGGTATCTGAGGTCGCAACACAAATACGAGGTGTATCTTATAAACCTACAGATTTGCACGACTATATTGATGAAGATTCTGTAATCTTGTTGCGGGCAAATAATATTGATAATGGGCAACTAAATTTTGATAATGTTTTGTTTGTGGATAAAAGCAAGGTTGCAGAATTACAATACCTACAGAAAGGTGATATATTAATTTGTGCTTCAAGTGGAAGTATTGATTTAGTAGGGAAATCTGTTCAGATAAATATAGATGGCGAATTTACATTCGGAGCATTTTGCAAGGCTATTCGTCCTACGGGTATAAATTCAGATTATTTCGCAGCATTTTTTCAGAGTTCCTATTATCGGAGAACGATCGCAGCGCTTGCACAAGGAATAAACATTAATAATATTAAGAAAGGCCATATAGATACGCTTTTAATAAATTGTCCAACAGAAGAACAACAGAACGAGGTCGTTAGCATCATTAATAGGGTGTCTCGCATAATCCAAAATCGCAAAAAACAGCTTGCTTTACTTGATACCCTCATCAAAGCTCGATTTGTCGAACTGTTTATAGATAAAGGCTATCCGACCAAAACCGTGGATGAGGTATCGTTAACCCAAGGTGAATATGGTGCACAATCAGCAGCGATTGCATATGACCCCGCCAGACCTCGTTATGTGAGAATTACAGATATCAATGACGATGGAACACTCAACAATGATGTGGTGGCATCCATCAATCCAGATGATGATGAGCAATATCGACTGGCGTATGGAGATTTTATGTTTGCGCGAATGGGCGCAACTGTAGGGAAGACTTATGCGTTCATACAAGGCAATCAGATTTTTGCTGGGTACCTCATCCGATATAGATTGAACCAGCAGATAATTAATCCGAGATACCTGTTTTGGTATACAAAACTGGATGAGTATTGGAATTGGGTTAAAGTAAACCAGAGCGGAGCGGCGCAACCAGGAATTAATGCAAAAAAGTATGGCTCTCTGAGAATCCCTGTCCCGCCTCTCGATAAACAAAACCAATTCGCCGCCTTCGTCGCCCATATAGACAAATCAAAAGCTGTCGTGCAAAAAGCGTTAGATGAGACACAGTTATTATTTGATAGTTTGATGCAGAAGTATTTTGGGTAAAGGAGAAAAGAAAATATGTCTAATGAATACATAAGAGAAAAGAAAGAAGAAAAACCAATTATTGCGATTTGCTACGATTTTGATAAGACCTTGTCTCCTACCGATATGCAGGCGCAGGGCTACATTCAATCAGTGGGATATGATATCGGTGAATTTTGGCATAGATCGAATACTCTGGCATCAGAAAACGAAATGGATCAGAATCTGTCATATATGTATGTAATGAAGCAGGAATCAGAAGGTAAAGTATTATTCACTAAAGAAACGCTTATGGAATATGGATCTAAAGTTCAGCTTTTTCCTGGGGTGGAGGATTGGTTTAATCGAATATGTCAATATGGGGATAAGAAGGGGGTTATAGTTGAACATTATATTATTTCTTCAGGCCTCAAAGAAATGATAGAAGGTACTTCAGTTGCTAAAGAAGGCGCCTTTAAAAAAATTTACGCCAGCTCGTTCTATTATAATGAAAAAGGAGTGGCAATATGGCCGGCGCAAGTAGTAAATTATACGAACAAAACACAATTTTTGTTTAGAATAAAAAAAGGAGTCTTAGATATTAACGATTTTGCAGTGAATGATCATTTTTCTTCGGACGAAGAGAGAATTCCATTTGAAAATATGATTTATATAGGAGATAGCGATACAGATATTCCCTGTATGAAACTTGTTAATACAAACGGCGGATATTCCATCGGTGTTTATAATGCCGAAATGAATGATAAAACAAAAGTATATAAGATGATGCGTGATGAACGAATCAGGTTTTTTGTACCGGCGGATTATTCCGAAGGCAAAGAAATGGATACTTTAGTTAAGAAAATTATTGATAGAACAGTCGAAAATGAAGCATTAAATAGAATTTATTATGATTATAAAAAAGAATGTAAACGCGAAGACGAAAAAATCAATGACGAAGAAAGGAAAAGAATAGATTTGATTATTGAGTTAGAAAGTAGTCGCAGCTTTGCAAGTACACATACGACTATTAAAAAACTAAGAACAATTAATAATTGGTCGGCAGGTGATCAAGATGAGTTGTATAAAATTGCTCTGAACAATAATCAAGTCAAATATATTTTAAACGATTACGATGTAGCCGCTTTTTATAAAAGATTATTGGAAAACACAAAAACACACAACGCAGACGCAAAAAAGATTCAAGAGCTTTTAGAAGATAATAATTAAAACTGATAAAGAGGTATTCATATGACCAACTTTGACTTTTTAAAGAAAAATACGCAGTTCGACTCTTTCTCAGACGTGGCTGTTTCAGCAGAAAAAATATTACATATGGACATAGAGGCCAGCGTTTTAAATTGTCGTCGTGCCATGGAGTTCGCCGTTAAATGGATGTACTCGGTAGACGGCGATCTTATCATGCCGTATCAAAAAACGTTGGTCAGCCTGATGAGTACGGAAGAGTTTAGGGACATTGTAGGAACAGATATATGGAAGCGTATGGACTTTATCAGAAAGGTTGGAAATAATGCAGCTCACGGGGGTAAGAAAATAACTTTAGATAAGGCCAAATTGTGTCTCGAGAATCTCTATATATTTCTTGATTTCGTTGCGTATTGCTACGGCGAATCGTATGAAAAAGGGCAATTCGACTACACCCTCCTCGAAAAATCTGTACAGGAGGCATCTTCCAAGATGCCTCAGATTTCTGAAGTGGATTTCAAAGCGCTGCTTGAAGAAAATGCATCCTTAAAAGCACAGCTTACAGCAAGGAGAGAAGCGCAGCAGCAGACATATGTCCCTAAGCCTCTGGATCTATCCGAATACGAGACGAGAAAGATATATATAGATACCATGCTGATGGATGCGGGGTGGACTGAAGGGAAGGACTGGCTCAATGAAGTTGAGCTTTCGGGAATGCCAAACAAATCAGAGCAGGGATATGCTGACTATGTGTTGTATGACGATGCCCATAGACCTCTTGCTGTGATCGAGGCAAAGCGTACATGCGAAGATGTGTCAAAAGGAAGACATCAAGCAAAGTTATATGCCGATATACTTGAAAAAAAGTATGGCCGCAGACCGATTATCTTCCTTACAAATGGTTTTGATACGAAGATAGTAGACGGAAAATATCCGGAACGAAAAGTATCAGCGATTTATTCTAAACGCGACTTGGAAAAGTGGTTTAACCTTCAATCCAGTAGAACGAGCCTCGACTATATTACCATAGATAAAAATATAGCCGGAAGATATTATCAAGAGGCGGCCGTAAAAGCCGTATGCGACAGCTTTGGAAAAAAGAACAGACGCAAAGCACTTCTTGTAATGGCAACTGGCTCAGGAAAAACGAGAACAGTGATTTCACTATGTGATGTTCTATTAAAAAAAGGATGGGTGAAAAACATACTATTTCTTGCGGACAGGAATTCCCTCGTAACTCAGGCGAAGAGAAGCTTTGTCAATCTCCTTCCTGACTTATCAGTCACCAATCTCTGTGAAGAAAAGGATAATTATAATGCGCGCTGCGTGTTCTCTACATATCAGACTATGATGAATTCGATAGATTCTGTCAAGGATGAAGAGGGCAAATTATTTACGTGTGGGCATTTTGATCTTTTAATTTGTGACGAGGCTCATAGATCTATCTATAATAAGTATAAGGATATATTTACATATTTTGATACGCCTATTGTAGGTCTCACCGCCACGCCAAAGGATGAAATAGATAAAAATACTTACAGTATATTTGAACTTGAGAATGGTGTTCCTACATATGGATATGAGTTAGCGCAGGCTGTAAAAGACGGATATCTTGTTGATTTTCTTTCAGTGGAAACTTCTCTGAAATTTATAGATCAGGGTATAGTTTACGAAGAGTTGTCCGAAGAAGATAAAGAAGTTTATGAAGATACATTTGAAAATGAAGATGGGCAGCTTCCGAAAAGCATTAGTTCATCTGCCCTGAATTCGTGGATATTCAATGATGATACCATAAAAAAGGCACTTCATATTCTTATGACAGAGGGACTGCGCATAAATTACGGTGAAAAATTAGGCAAGACTATCATTTTTGCAAAGAATCATGACCATGCAGAAAAAATCCTTGAAATCTTCGGAAGAGAATACCCTAATCTTCCGGGTTATGCCATGGTTATAGATAATCGTATGGCATATGCTCAGAGCGCTATAGATGAGTTTTCTGACTCTCAGAAACTGCCACAGATTGCTATTTCAGTAGATATGCTGGATACGGGAATTGATATACCAGAGGTTCTGAATCTGGTTTTCTTCAAGAAAGTAATGAGTAAAGCAAAATTTTGGCAAATGATAGGAAGAGGCACGCGCTTGTGCCCGGGTCTGATAGACGAGGAGGATAAAAAGAATTTCTATATATTTGATTTTTGTGGAAACTTCGAATTTTTCCGCATGAACAAGGGGAAAGCGACCGCAAACATGATGGCACTTCAAGGAGCGGTGTTCAATCTTGAATTTCAAATAGCGTATAAATTGCAGGATATACAATATCAGACTAAAGAATTGTCTCAACTCAGAGACTCTCTTGTAGACCGCATGAGTGAAAAAGTAGGTGAATTAAACCGTGAAAACTTTGCGGTCCATCAACACTTGAAGTATGTCGATATGTATTCTGACAAAACAAATTATCAGACGCTGAGCTATAATGATACCTTATATGTCCGTGAGGAGGTTGCGCCACTTATTTTACCTGATGAAGATGAAGCGACTGCAGTACGTTTTGACGCTCTTATATACGGCATAGAGCTGGCTTACCTTGCTGGAAAAGCGTATGGAAAAGCCCGCAGCGATTTGCTAAAAAAGGTGCAAGCTATTTCAGGAGTGGCTAATATTCCGGATATCATGATGCAGGCTGACCTTATAAATAAAATTTTGCATACTGATTATCTGGAAACAGCAGATGTAAATGATTTTGAGTATATCAGAAATAATTTGCGCGGCCTAATGAAATATATTCCTAAGACGAAAATACGCTATGACACCGATTTTGAAGATGACATTCTTTCCGTCGAGTGGAAAGAATCAAAACTTGAAAATGATGATCTCAAAAATTATAGAGCCAAGGCTGAGTATTACGTTCGGCAGCATAAAGATAATATTGCTATTGCCAAGCTTATGAAAAATAAACCTATGACGGCTATAGACATGGAAGCATTAGAAAATATTTTATGGAGCGAGATTGGGACAAAGGATGAATACCGAGCAGAATATGGTGATAAGCCGCTTGGAGAGTTCGTGCGTGAGATCGTAGGCTTAGATATGAATACAGCGAAAGAAGCCTTTGCTGCGTATCTTGATGAAACAAATCTTGACAACAGACAGATTTACTTTGTAAATCAGATAGTGGAATATATCGTGCATAACGGTCTGATGAAAGATTTGTCAGTGCTTCAGGAATCGCCTTTCACCGATCGAGGGAGCGTCGCAGAAGTATTTACCGATATGGAAATATGGTCGGGAATAAGAAAAGTAATTGATAAAATCAATGCTAACGCGACAGTAGCATAACCACACACAGCAAAGGACGCAGCATGGATAAGAAACTCCAACAGATGCAAGCAGGATTTCATACGGCATTCATAGACTACAGCCAAAATTCGGAGCCGGGCTACAGGCCTCAGTTCATATCCAACGATTACAAGGAAGGACGAAAAGTCATCGCTTCCATCGAACAGGAACTGAAACGGTGCGACGAGTTTTTCATAAGCGTCGCCTTCATCACCGAGGGAGGCGTAGTGCCGCTTCTTCAGACTCTCAAAGAGCTGGAGGAGAGGAACGTGAGAGGGCGGATACTGACTACCAATTATCTGAATTTCAGCGAACCTGAGGCTCTGATGAGGCTCAGCCGATTCAGCAATATAGACGTGAGGATGTACTTTGTAGAAGAAGGCGGCGCAGGTTTTCATACTAAAGGGTATATGTTCAGGGAAGACGAGATATATAAGATAATCGTCGGCAGCTCAAATATGACTATGCACGCTTTGGCAGTCAACAAGGAGTGGAACACTAAGATCATCGCCACGGAAAAAGGCCAGTATGTCAGAGAGATGAGGGGCGAGTTCGATAAGTTATGGGATAAATCCAGACCTCTTGACGATTGTATTCAGATATATAAAGGCGTTTATGACAACCACAAAAGGGCCAGAGAGACTTTCCAAAAGTCGCCTCAGAGGCAGGATTCCCTAAAGCCTAATTCCATGCAGGTCTCCTTCATGGAGAATCTGAAGGACCTCTTAGTAAAGGGAGAAAAAAGGGCTCTCCTCATATCCGCCACCGGTACGGGAAAGACTTATGCGTCGGCTTTTGCGCTTCGCGGCATGAAACCGGAGAGGGCGCTTTTTCTTGTACACAGAGAACAGATCGCAAAGCAGGCTAAGAGAAGTTATGAAGCAGTCTTTGGACAGAGTAAATCTTTCGGAATACTTTCGGCATCGCATAAGGACTATGAAAAAGATCTGCTGTTTTCTACCGTTCAGACCTTGTCTAAAGATGAAGTTCTGACAAAATTTGAAAGAGACGCTTTCGACGTTATCGTGGTAGATGAGGTTCACAGGGCGGGAGCCGAGATGCACCGGAAAGTGATGGAATATTTTACTCCTAAACTTTATCTGGGAATGACGGCCAGCCCGGAGAGGACAGACGGCTTTGATATATTTAGTCTGTTCGATCACAATATAGCATACGAGATCAGGCTGAAGCAGGCCCTCGAAGAAGATATGCTGTGCCCGTTTCACTATTTTGGTATCAGCGAACTGGAGATCGATGGAGAGACTTTCGACGATGAGACAGGGCTGAAAAATTTCAGCAAGCTCGTCTCGGATGTGAGGGTAGAACATATAATCGAGAAGATAAAGTATTACGGTTACAGTGGAAACCGCGTTAAGGGTCTGATATTTTGCAGCACAAGAGAAGAATCAAAGATACTTTCGGAAAAATTTAACAGTAGAGGATATAAGACTCTAAATCTGTCAGGAGAGGACAGCCAGGACGCCCGGGAGAGGGCCATAGACAGGCTTGTGAGAGACGACATTGATGATCGGCTCGATTACATATTCACCGTCGATATTTTCAATGAGGGAGTAGATATACCTGAGATAAATCAGGTGGTGATGCTAAGACCCACTAAATCTCCCGTAGTATTTGTGCAGCAGCTGGGGAGAGGACTGCGAAAGAGCCAGGGAAAAGACTTCGTGGTGATCCTGGACTTTATCGGAAACTATAAGAATAACTTCATGATACCTGTGGCGCTGTCGGGGGACAGGAGCTATAACAAAGATACCATCAGAAGATACGTGTCTTCGGGTACAAGGATAATACCGGGAAGCTCCAGCATACATTTTGACCGGGTAGCGAGAAAGAGGATATACGAATCCATCGACGCGGCTAAGACCAACGACGTCAGATTGATAAGAGAAGCGTACAAAAGCCTGAAATACCGTCTCGGACGTGTTCCGTCCCTGATGGACTTTGATCAGTACGGGGCTATCGACGTTACTAAGATTTTCGAGAATAAGTCATTCGGTACGTATCACACTTTTCTGAAAAAATGTGACGGGGACAACTATAAGACGGAGCTTTCGCAGGAACAGGTGTCGGCCCTCGAATATATTTCAAAGAAATTCGCCAAGGGGAAACGCCCTCACGAGATGGAACTTCTCTTATGCCTTTTAAAACAGCCACAAGATCCGGCAGCTGAATTCAGAAGGCGGATGAAAGAGAATTATAAAATTGAAGTTTCAGAAGCAGAAGAAATCTCTGTCATAAACAATCTGAGTTTCGACTTTCTGATGCCAAAGGACAGAGAGACGCTGGGGGAGCCGTTCATGGAGCTGTCTTCCGGCGGCCGGTGGCGCGTGTCGCCGTCTTTCAAAGAAATGACTGAAAACGAGGACTTCTCTCAAATGGTGAGAGAACTGGCACAATTCGCTGTTTCAAGATATGTAAATAATTATTCTGCCAGATATAAAGATACAAACTTTTGCCTCTATCAGAAGTACACTTATGAGGATATCTGCCGGCTCCTCAACTGGGAAAAGCAGATGAATCCGCTGAATGTAGGGGGATACTTCTATGAAAAAAAGACAAAGACCATGCCGGTCTTTATAAGCTACGACAGAAAAAATGCTTCATATGACCATCGTTTTGTGTCCAACAAGGAGCTGATAGCCTTTTCTAAGCATCCCAGAGATGTGAACTCGCCTGACGCAGATCACATATATAAGCGCAGAGAAAGCGAGAAGGACAACAGGATGTACTTGTTCGTCAGGAAAAATAAGAACGATAGAGAAGCCAAGGAATTTTATTTCTTAGGCGAAATAAATGCCGTAGGCCGGCCTAAGCCTGTCATTTTGGAAAAGACTAAGGATGAGGCGTTTGAAATAACTTATGTGCTGGACGAACCGGTGAGAGAAGACATTTACGAATATATAACAGGAGAATGAGATGAAAAAAATCCAGGTGGCTGCGGCTATAATAAAAAAAGATGAAAATATTTTTGCTACCCAGAGAGGATACGGAGAGTTTAAAGACGGCTGGGAATTTCCGGGAGGAAAAGTCGAGCCCGGAGAGACTCCTCGCAGCGCTCTGATACGTGAGATCAGAGAAGAACTGGATGTAGAGATTAAAATAGGGGAGCTGTTTGACGTAGTAGAATATGATTATCCTACTTTCCATCTTGAAATGCACTGCTATATATGCGATCTGATGTCTGAAAAGATCACCCTGAGAGAACACGAGGACGCCAGATGGCTGAAAAGAGACGAGCTGGACTCGGTAGAATGGCTGCCGGCAGACAGGGGACTCATAGAAAAACTGAAACAATCTCTTTAAAAAATTGAGGTATAATTACTTTCAAAATACAGGACATAGTTTAAGTGTCTTGTATTTTTTATTTCTGGTTTATAAATGACTTAAGTATAGTTTATATATAGCTGATAGACTTATACTAAAAAATGATGGGAGACAAACAGATGTTGATTTCTATGCTGCAGGGATTATCCATGTCTTTAGCAGACAGTGTGCCGGGCGTGTCCGGAGGCACAGTAGCTTTTATTTTAGGATTTTATGAGAAGTTTTTGGGAGCGCTTCACGATCTTATAGGCAAGGATCGCAATCTGAGAAGATCTGCTTTTTTGTATCTTCTCAAGTTTTCGGCAGGCTGGGCCGTAGGCATGATATCCTGCGTAATGATTTTGTCTAAAGCTTTCGAAAACAATATCTACTTTCTAAGTTCTCTTTTCTTAGGCTTTACGGTTTCAGCCATTCCCCTGATCATCTATGAGGAAAGAGAAACGTTGAGAGGCAAATACCGCTGGATCATATATACGGTTTTAGGAGTTTTAGCGGTCGTAGCTTTGGCGTTGCAAAGAACAAGCGATATCGGAGCGGGCACAGTAGATTTTACAAATCTGTCTTTGCTTCAATACGCTTATTTGACAGTGACAGGCGCTGCGGCAGTTTCCGCCATGCTCTTGCCGGGAATATCGGGATCTACACTTCTGCTGATCTTTGGTGTGTATGTACAGGCCGTCAATGCTCTGAAAGAAGTCGTACAGTTTCATATGATATATCTTCCGGGTGTATTGGCCCTTGGAACGGGAATTCTCTGCGGCATCTTTTTTGCAGCAGGATTGATAAGAAAAGGGCTCAGAACTTTCAGGCCTCAGATGGTATACTTGATAATAGGACTGATGATAGGCTCTCTGTATGCCATAGTCATGGGACCTGCTACGCTGGATATGCCTAAGGCGCCGCTTAGCGCGGCATCCTTTGATATGGCAGCATTTTTATTAGGCATCGCCATACCGGCAGGCCTTGAATTTGCCAGGTATAAAATTAAGAGGATCAAAGACAGATCTGAAATAGAAAATGCGCCGTCACCGTCGGAATCTGAAGAAAGTCAAAGCGAAAAATGTGATATAAGCGGCGGTCAGGACGACGCTAAACCAGATAATTCCTGCGAAACAGAAAATAATGACGCAAATCAGGGGGAAGAATAAAGTCTTATAAGACTCCGGCCGGATTTGAGCCGGAATATCGAGGGGGAAAATCAGAATGAGAACCGCAGACCACAGAAGACTTGGACAATATCTTCTCCGAGAGATAGAAGAGTATAAAAACCTGCCGCTGCTGCACAAGATATCTTTCGTTTGGGGGAATATAGAACCTGATATCAACTATGTCACATATCTTAAAGGCTTTTCTGAGAATAAAAAGTTTCAGGGTCATCATTCCCAAAACGGCATGAAGCATATAAAAAAACTGACTGAAAAAATCGAAGGAAAGCCTCTGAATATGATCACCTGCTATAGAGCCGGAAAGCTTACGCATTATATAGCAGACGCTTTTACTTTTCCGCATAATGACGGCTTTACGGGAAATATAAAGAACCACATGTCTTATGAACGTAGACTTCACTACAAGTTTTCTCAATATCTTGATAAGGCCTCATTTCCTTTTCAAGTGAGAACACAGGAGTCGGATCCATGGGCGGCTTTTGCCTGCATGCACGACCGATACATCTCATCGAGAAAGACACAGACAGACGATATAGAATATATGCTACGAGCCGCAGGACAAGTCTTGATATCTATTGCGCAGAGAAGCGTTCAAAGGAAAAGTGTCTACGACTACAAGGGATTATTGTCTTCCGATTAGGGGGTATAGTCCCAACAAGAGTTAAGCCATCCCTTACTATTAGACCTCATGCCCTTTGAGTTTCGTACCCTTTTTCGACTTGTCAAACCCCTGATCCTGTATAAGTTACACAAAAGGCAATGCCCTCAATAAGTAGTGAGATCGACAACATAAAGAATCCTGTTGTAGTCCAATTTTTGAATATCTTAAAACCACTCATATATCCTAAAATTAAGAACACTTAATTGTCATTTTTATTTGTTTCATATATAATTTATGTTATATAATTATAGACGGAGGAAAATATGAGAGAATTACTGGACTTTAGTGTTTTAGCTATTCTATATATTCTAATTTTCTATAAAAAATGGAAAACAAAAGGAAAAGATATACTATTCATAAATACTTTGATGTATATATATTTATCATTTGTATTGCTTTTTACCTTAATGCCTATTATCACATCATTACCATTTATATTTAATCATTATGTGCTGCCGATGAACTTGATACCTTTCATTGATGTTTTTTATGGCAAAGGAGACTTTATTAGACAGATAATTTTAAACATCATAATGACAATTCCATTTGGTTTTCTATTGCCACTTACTAAAAATAGAGAAACAAATTTAATAAAAACAGTATTATATACATTTTTATTAAGTTTGAGTATTGAGATCTTACAACCATTAATAGATGGCTTCAGATCATCAGATATAACTGATTTAATAACTAATGTGATTGGCGGGATTATAGGTTATTTTTTATACTTGATATTCAAACCCTTAACAAATAAAATATTAAATTCGATGAAAGAGGTATAAAGAAAACAGAATTTGAGAGAAATTTCTGATATAGCGAAGACATGAAAGGGAGGAAAAATATATTTTTTTCTGAATATTACACAATTAGTTTTATTGAGATAAAGACTGGCCCGATCTAATTCTGGGAGCGTAAAAAGTCATTTAAGCTAATAACAAAACAGAAGTCTCGTATGCTACCATTATACATAAGACTTTCTTATCAATGGTTACCCAAGTCCCTATTGCCCATTTATGGTTCAGCAAAATAATTGTCCGACTTCTGAAAAAATTTCTTTCTGAAAGAAAATATGGTGGTATAATTTGTCTGTAGGATAAACTAACTGAAGTTGGAACCCTCAGGCCTCTATAGGAGGTAGGCCTCGTTTCGGAATTTTGGCAGCGAAGAATCGCAATCTCCGGCCAAAGCTCTAAGAGTGTTATGTTCCAATTTAGATCACAAAAGGAAGGTAATAAAGATGAATCAGATGAAACTCCACAAGTACAGCGCTATAGTCATGCTCGCCTCGGCTCTTGTCTGCATATATTCGGGGCATAAGATGGTAAAGCCGAAAAAGAAATAATCACAACGAGACTGTGATACTAAAATGGGAGTAAGCAAACCCTTAATAATGTAAATAGGAAACTCTCAAGAGCGCCGTCATTCCCGGTATTGAAGCTTTTTGGCTCCTTTCCGGGAATTTTTTCTTGGCAAGTCTCGATCACCTTGAATTACAGGGCATTTGCGGGAGTTTTTGACCGCCTTGAGGCGACAGACGCTGCGTTTCAGCAGCTTCCTTATGATTTTTTCTCTGAAAATTCCCGTAAACAGCCTTAACATTTGCTTTACCAGGAATGAACCGTGAAAAATTCTCGCAACACCTCGGATTTTTAAAAAGATTGTCTTGACAAGACTATATGGCTCAGAGTAAAATATAACAGTGTTATATAACGCTGTTATAACAGAGGACGGACGTTCCCGCTACAGGAGAGCAGAGAAGATGACTAAAGAATCCATGACTACTTTAGAAAATATTCATAAAGCAGCTAAAGAGGAATTTCTTGAAAAGGGATTTAAAGGAGCTTCTCTTCGCAATATCGTAAAGACAGCGGGGATGACTACGGGAGCTTTTTACGGCTATTACGGCAGCAAAGAAGAACTGTTCAGCGCCCTTGTAGGCAGCCAGTACGATACTATCATGGGAGAATATATAAAGGCTCAGACAGATTTCAGACAGCTGGATCCGTCGGAGCAGAACGAGCATATGGGAGATATTTCAGGCCAGTGCATGGAATGGATGGTGGAATATGTCTATGATAACTTCGACGCCGTAAAACTCATCATATGCAGCTCAGAGGGGACCAGATACTGCAATATGATTCATGAGATGGTAGAGATAGAGGTGGAGGCTACCAACGCTTTTATGGAGACTTTAAGAGACCTCGGCAGGGATGTGCCTATCATAGACCCTTGCCTTGAGCATATTCTGATAAGCGGCATGTTCACAGGTTTTTTTGAGATGGTCGTTCACGATATGCCCAGAGAAAAGGCCAGAGAGTTCGTAAGAGAACTTAAAGATTTTCATATGGCCGGCTGGCAGAAGATCATGAATATGTAAATCAGACAGCAAGTGATAAAGGCGGAGAGGGGCTTCACGCTCCGCCTTAAATTCAGCCGTTGAGTTAGTAAAAACTAACCCGACTTAGCGACGACAAGTTAGTTAAGACTAATAAAGGGGTTTTATTGAAATCAGGATATAAAGAGGCGGCATTAACGCCTTTATATCATAAATATTTTCAAGTTAAAGGAGGAATCAAAATTGAAAAAGCAGTCCAATTTATCGCGGCTCATGGAGTATGCGGGCGGGCACAGATATCTGACCTACGCTTCGTGGATATTATCCGCGGTCAGCGCTCTGCTGGCGCTGGTGCCGTATTATTACATATGGCTTGTAATGAAAGAAGTCCTGGAGGTAAATCCCGATTTTGATAAAGCCCAGAATTTGGCTCATAACGGATGGATGGCCGTGATATTTGCAGTAATCGCCGTGTTGATCTATATAGCGGGGCTCATGTGCTCACATATGGGAGCTTTCAGGGTCGCTACGAATATGAGGATAGATACGATGGAACATATAGTCAGGCTCCCGCTGGGGTTTGCGGAGTCTTTCGGCAGCGGAAAGCTCAGGAAGATAGTCAACGAGGCCAGTGCGGCGACCGAGACTTATCTGGCGCATCAGCTTCCCGATAAAGCGGGAGCCATAGCAACACCCCTTGGCCTGATAGTATTACTCTTTGTATTTGACTGGAGGCTGGGTATTCTGAGCCTTGTGCCTGTGATACTGGGATTCTTGATAATGATGAAGATGACAGGGCCGAGGATGGAGCAGAAGATGAAAGAATACCAGAATGCCCTTGACGATATGTCCAACGAGGCTGTGGAGTATATCAGGGGTATACCTGTAGTAAAAACTTTCGGACAGACTATATTTTCATTTAAAAAATTCAAGGATTCCATAGACAGATACAGAGTATGGGTTATCGCATATACGAAAGAACTCAGGGCTCCCATGATGTTCTACACGGCCGCCATAAACGGGGTGTTCGCTTTTCTTATAGCGGGCGGACTGCTATTCACAAGTCAGGGCGTGACCGATGAATTTCTGCTGAACCTGATCTTTTATATAATTATCACGCCGATCATATCCGTGACGCTGACCAAGATAATGTTCCAGAGCGAGAATGCGATGATAGTAGCCGATTCTCTGAGCAGGATTGACAGCGTATTAAATCTCGATCCTCTCTCCGAGCCTCGGGAACCTAAATCGCCAAAGGACAGCTCTGTGGAACTTAAGAATATCAGCTTCAGCTATGACGGAAAAAAAGACGTGCTAAAGGATATTTCTCTAACTATACCTGCAGGCGCGACGGTAGCCTTTGTAGGCCCTTCCGGAGGAGGAAAAACCACGCTGGCCAATGTCATATCAAGATTTTTCGATCCTAAGAGCGGAAGCGTTTCGATAGGCGGAGTAGACGTAAAAGATATTTCCAAAGAAGAGCTGATGAATACAGTTTCCTTCGTATTTCAAAACAGCCGTCTGGTCAAGGATTCTGTCCTTGAGAATGTGCGCATGGGAAAACAGGACGCCACCAGAGAAGAAGTCATGGACGCACTGGAAAAAGCTCAGTGTATGGATATAATCGAAAAACTTCCGCAAGGAGTAGATACCGTCATAGGTACTAAAGGCGTGTATCTTTCAGGCGGAGAGCAGCAGAGAATAGCCATAGCCAGAGTCATGCTGAAAAATTCGCCGGTGATAATACTCGACGAAGCTACAGCTTTTGCCGATCCTGACAACGAGAGCCGCGTTCAGGCCGCTTTCTCTAACCTCTCAAAGAACAAGACGGTGATAATGATAGCCCACAGGCTGTCGACGGTAGCCGACGTAGACAAGATCTATGTACTTGCGGACGGCCGCATAGTAGAAAGCGGAAGCGGAGCCAGTCTCATAGAAGAGAAAGGCCTGTTCAGCAAGATGTGGAACGACTATCAGACTTCCGTAAAATGGAAAGTAGAAAAGGAGGCGTAGGGCGATGATCAAAAAACTTCAAAGAAAATATGCCCTGTCTGAACAGGGCGCCAAAGATCTGATAAAGGGATGCGCCGCGTGCGTTTTGCAGAATCTGTCATTCATGTTTCCCGTCGGACTCTTATATTATTTTGTAAGCGACATGCTGGCAGGAGGCGTTCCCAGCGGAAGAGGAATCGCATACATTGCCGGATGTATCATCTGCATAGGGCTCATACTCCTGACCACCTGGTTTCAGTATAACGCCACGTATTTCGCCACTTATGTGGAGAGCGGAGTCAGACGTATCACTCTTGCGGAAAAGCTCAGAAAGATTCCTCTGTCATTCTTCGGCAAAAAAGACCTGGCAGACCTGACCAGCACTATCATGGCGGACTGTACGTTTTTGGAGCAGAGCTTTTCGCACTTTATTCCGGAACTTTTCGGATCAATAATATCTACCACCCTTGTGTCGATAGGAATGTTCTTCTTCGATTGGCGCATGGCTCTTGCAGCATTATGGGTACTGCCTGTATCCTTCGCCATAGTGGCCCTGTCTGCAAAAGTACAGGAAAGAATGAACCAGAAAGCCATGGATGTCAAAATGGCATGCGCAGACGGCATACAGGAATGTATCGAAACTGTCAGAGACCTGAAGTCAAATAATGCGGAAGGCAAGTATATGAAGGGTCTCGAGAAAAAGATAAGAGACGTAGAAAAGAGATCCATAATAAATGAATTCGGCACAGCAGCTTTTGTAGTGTCCGCCTCCCTGATCTTAAAACTGGGCATAGCTACTGTCGCCCTGGCAGGATCCATACTTTTGATACAAGGAAGCCTTGATATCACAGTATTCTTCATGTTTTTACTGGTAGTCTCAAGATTATATGACCCGCTTCAGAGCGCTCTTCAGAATCTGGCGGCAGTGATAAGTACAAGAGTCAACATCTCCCGCATGAACGAGGTTTTGGACCATCCGGTTCAGGAAGGGGAAAACCGCCTTACCAACGAGGGCTATGATATATCTTTCGACCATGTGGGATTCGCTTATAACACGGGAGAGACCATATTGGAAGACGTCACCTTTACTGCAAAGCAGGGAGAAGTCACCGCTCTGGTAGGACCTTCCGGCGGAGGAAAGACTACTGTGTCCAGGCTCGCTTCCAGGTTCTGGGACGTAAACAAAGGCAGGATAACGGTGGGAGGAATGGATATATCCGCAGTGGATCCCGAAAGCCTCATGTCCCTGTATTCTATAGTTTTTCAGGATGTGACGCTCTTTGACAACAGCATAATGGAGAATATCAGGATAGGAAATAAGGACGCCACCGACGAGGAAGTTCTGGCGGCTGCCAAACTTGCCAACTGCGACGAATTCGCAGAAAAATTACCGGATAAATGGAACAGCAATATCGGAGAAAACGGATGCGAACTTTCAGGGGGAGAAAGACAGAGAATCTCTATCGCCAGGGCATTTTTAAAGGACGCTCCCATTATACTCTTAGACGAAGCGACAGCCTCCTTGGATGTGGAGAACGAGACTCTCATACAGACAGCACTGTCAAGGCTGATAAAGGATAAGACAGTAATGATAATAGCGCATCGCATGCGTACTGTAGCCGGGGCAGATAAAATAGTCGTGCTGAACAAAGGTACTGTAGCAGAAGAAGGAGCCCCTGACGTTTTGCTCTCCAAAGGCGGCATATATTCTAAAATGGTACGCCTGCAGTCTGAAAGCCAAAACTGGACTTTATAGCCGTGCAGATGGGAGTATTTCAGACATTATCAGACATAAAATGCGACTTAGTCACTGAATTTTTCCGAAGAAAGGGGTAAAATAAATAAAAACACTTGATAAGGGAGAAGAGAACATGGGATTATTCAGCATCTTTGCAGGAGCAAACATAAATGACGGCGTAAAGAAATATATGGAGACCGAGGGTGCGTCTCTCCTGGATGTTCGTACTGAAGATGAATACAGGAGCGGCCATATACCGGGAAGCATAAATCTGCCGGTTCAGAATATAGGAAAGATTAAGAAGGTCATACCTGATAAGACTTCTGACATTTTCGTATACTGCCTGAGCGGGGCTAGGAGCAGTCAGGCCGTGGAGGCCCTGAAAAGAGAAGGCTACGAGAAAGTCACCAACATAGGAGGAATAAGCAGATATAAGGGAGAGCTAAAAAGATGATAAGCTTTTAATGTCCCAATATATAAAGAGGCTGATTCTAATAAGAAGGGATCTTGCGGCAGGCGTCTGCCGCAAGATCCCTTCTTGATTTTACCTATACAGTATATGAATCAAATAAAGAGGCATTTTTCTGATGAAAACGATCTCGGTTATCATATACTTATATCTGTGTCCTGCTCGAGGAACTTTTGGATACGTACTTGAAGCTGAGTGATATATTCCCTTTCATCCGATGTGTCGTGATTATCTATGATATAGAGTTCAATGGCTTTTCCCACGGGAACAAGGTGTTTCTCTTTGGCGAAGCTCAGAATTTCCTGCCACATGTCAGCTATCTGAGAATAACTGCCTCTGACGGTCATGGACAAGTATTCTCCTTCAGGAAGAGTCGAATCGTATTCCTCATGGGCGTCGACGATGTAAAAGGCTGAATCGAAGTGGCCGTATAGACCTTCCTCGAGACAGTTTAGCGGTATAGTGGCGCCGATGTCTCCGTTGCCTATTATATAGAGCTGGTCTTCGTATTCTGACTGCAATTTTTTGATGACAAAGTCCAGATCATCGTCCCTGATGACGTTTTCGCTAAGCTTGAGTATGCGGCGTTTTGGAAGCTGCAGTATTTTTATATCTCTGTCAGTAAAACTTTCACGAGTATGACTCTCTATCTCATCTATCCGTTCAGAGAGCTGGGCTTTCAGCTTATTCATCTCTTCAGTCTTCTTGTCTATAGCCGATATGGCCTCTTTGAAGAGGTCTACGGTCTTGTTCAGATCGAAGTCTTTCAGATGTTCTTTGATCTGGCTCATGGAAAAACCGATAGATCTGAGTTCTCTGAGAATGTTCAGAGTGCGTATGTCGTTAATGCTGTACATCCTGTAGCCGTTGCTGTCTCTTTGAGGCTTGAGTATCCCGAGCTGTTCATAATATCTCAGGGAATCGGCTCCTATGTTGTACAGGGAAGATATTTCACCGATCTTGTAATATTCTTTCATTTTTTCACCTCTCATAAAGACAGTATACCATGAAATATTAAGAAATTGATAAAAAACTATTGACCTTAGTATTATACTAAGGTTTAAACTTAATATTGAGAAAGGGTGGATTCAAAATGACTAAGAATAAAAAATCGTATATAAAATCAAAATTTTTAAATTATGTTCTCCCGTCAGTGGCCGCCATGTGGGTCTATACCATATACACCATGGTAGATGGAATATTTGTGGCCAGAGGAGTAGGAAAAGAAGCTCTGGCGGCGGTCAATATATCGATGCCGCTGATAAACGTAGCTTTCGCACTAGGCATACTCTTTGCCGTGGGAGCCAGCACAAAGGCTTCTATTTACAAAGGACAAAACGACGGGAAGAAGGCAGACAGAGTATTTACTCTCAGCACCGTTACTGTGGCCTGCGTAGGACTCATTGCGGCGGCGGTAGTCATGTTGAACCTTACAAACGTGGCAAAACTCTTAGGAGCGACAGAAGAAACCATGGGATATGTCAAGAGCTATCTGGGCGTAATAATCATGTTTGTACCGTTTTATATGACGTCGTACAATCTCGAAGTCCTCATCAAGGCCGACGGTTTTCCTAAAAAGGCCATAAAGACGAGTTTGGCGGGGGCTGCCACCAATATAATATTAGACGCTTTATTCGTGCTGGTATTTCACTGGGGTATCACAGGAGCCGCCGTGGCTACAGGTCTTTCTCAGGTTCTGACCTTTACGGTGTATCTGAGACATTTCTTGTCGGACAGATCGGGATTTTCCTTCGTGAAGATCAGATGGTCGGCAAAGGCTGCGGCCGGCCTTGCAAAATTAGGTACGGCTGATTGCGTGACGGAACTCTCTGTAGGAGTATGTATATTCGTATTTAACCAGACGCTGCTTAGAGTCTCGGGAAATGACGGAGTAGTGATATACACGGTAATTTCTTATTTCGCGCAGCTGATACTGATGACCATGATGGGAATAAATCAGGGAACGCAGCCTCTGATAAGCTATTATCACGGCCGGGAAAAGAGGGATTTCTGCAGCTATATCTTCAGGATAGCTCTATTGTGCGCCGGAGTCTGCTCTGCATTAGCCTTTGCCATCGGAATGATCTATCCGGATCCTATAGTGGGAGTGTATATAGACAGGACGCTGGATCCTGAATTGTTTGAAAGAGGGATCGAAGCTTTCAGACTTTATTCGCCGGCCTTTATTCCTCTGGGGGCGGTGATAATCCTTATGGGATACTTTACGTCCATAGAACTGCCTAAGTCAGCCATGAGCATATCCATAGGACGAGGTTTAGTCTTTACCAGCGCATTTGTCATTATCCTGTCTTATGTTTTAGGCGAAGCCGGAGTATGGATGTCGGCAGCCGTGTCGGAAATGTGCGCGCTGATATTGGCTTTGGCGCTGTACAGAAAACAGAAGAGATCCTCATCTGTCTAGTGCAGGTTGATGAGAGCCTGCCTCCGGCCATGATATTTTCTGTGGTGAGGTGTAATGCTTTGTGATAAAATAACGTCATAGCGTAGCCTCAAGAAGAGGGGCAGCCATGCCAAGAAAAACAGATTTAAAACCGGAGGAGAAGAATATATGATTCTTGAACAGTACGATAGAGAACCATGGGGTATATTGAGGCCCGACCATGTCGTAAAAAGGAGAGACGGTTTTCCTGAAACTGTGGTATTTGAATTCTCTGAAGCCGTGATAAGAGAGACTGCGCGGCTTGCCGGCGGAGAAATCGCCGGAAAACTTATCAGCACCGCAGGGACTACCCCCATATATAAGATAAATTATAAAGGACGCGAGCTGGGAATATGCCAGGCCTTTATAGGAGCCGCCGCATGCGTCAGCAATATGGAGGAAATAACAGCTATGGGGGCGAAGAAGATCTTTGTATGCGGCGAGTGCGGCGTGCTGGACGCATCCATAGAAGACACTAAAATCATAATACCCACCTGCGCCGTCAGAGATGAGGGAACCAGCTATCACTATCTGCCTGCGGAAGATGAGATCGCTATGGATGAAGATGTGATACAGATCATACGCCGAGTGCTGGAGCAGAGAAATATAAAATATATTTCAGGCAAGATCTGGACCACCGACGCTCCCTACAGGGAGACGAGGGAGAAGATGAAGAGACGAAGAGAGACAGGATGCATAGCAGTTGATATGGAATGTTCCGCTCTCGCCGCGTTTTCCAGGATGAGAGGAATAAGATACGGGCAATTTGTCTATGCCGCCGATAACCTGGACGCCGATGAGTGGCAGCAGAGAGGGCTTACGGTACGCCCGGCGTCGCAGAAAGCCGAGATCTTCCAAATCGCTTTAGAATGTGCCTGTTTATTGTAAAAAATACAAAGATGAATTGAAATATTTGGAACAAAAAATAAAGAAAAATGAGAAGTATCTGAATATAATGAGGTTGTAAACGAAAAGATCACAGATCAAAGAAGGAGGCCCATTATGTTGAGCAGAAAAGATTTGCTGAGAACTGCTTTTGATGAAGCAGTGAGAGTAGTTAGCATCAGCTGGACAGAAGAAAAAGTGGCCAGGGCGGCTATAGAAAACAGAATGAACGATTACGCCCGACGGGAGGGAGTAACGTTTTCTGATCACGAAATCTGCCAGGCTGTTGAAGACGGATTAGATTCGCTTAAAAAAGCAGGAGACGATTTCAAATATCAGATGAAGATGATGAACTAAGCTCAACCGCTGCCAAAAGCTTGAACCGATTTTAATGATAAAAAACAGCTGCCCGGAAAGACCGACAAGACAGAAGGCAGCTGTTTTTTTGATATCTTCATTTTGATTTCTCCTATAAATAAAATAAGACGCATAAGGCCTGTGTCCGGACTTACGCGTCTTGCTGCTCGACGATATAAATATTTTACCACTGATGAAAATAAATTTTCAAATGTTTTTTGAAAAATTTCTAAATAGTGATAAAATATAAAAAAGGAGGTCGACGAGATGAAAAACTTTTATGTGACATATAAATTTAAAAATGCGAAAGACAGAAGCGAATTTCTCAGAGAAGTAAAGCCATATGCGCAGATCAGCAGACAAGAAGAGGGCTGCGTCAGATATGACTATTATTATCCGGCAGAGTCGGATCTTGAACTTATGTTATGGGAACAGTGGGAGACTGCAGGCTGCCAGGAAGAACATATGAGAAGGCCGCATTTTGCCAAGATCGGCGAACTTAAAGAAAAATATGAAGCAGAAACAGAATTGATGACTGAAGAAACAGTATAGAGAGGGTAAAGAAAATTTATGAAGGTCAAACAGGCTGACCGTCTCATAGGCGTACCTATGTCAAAGACGAGAATAATATTTGCCGAATGTGCCAGGCTTGCAGGCGAAGGCGTAGACGTAACGGCGCTTACTCTTGGAGAACCGGATTTTGACACCCCTGAATTCATAAAGGAGTCATGCAAGAAAGCCCTTGACGAGGGACATACAAAGTATACCGACAACATCGGAATACTCCCTCTGCGCATAGCTATATGCGATAAGCTCAAGAGAGAAAACGGTCTCGATTATGATCCGAAAGAGATAATCGCAACTACAGGAGTAGCTCAGGGAATGTTCGCCGCAATGCTGTCATTTCTGAATCCGGGAGACGAAGTGTTAGTACCCGATCCTGTGTATCTGACATATGCTGCTATTCCCAAGATAGCGGGAGCCGAAGTGAAAAGATATAAACTTCTGGAAGAAAATAATTTTAACATCGATGTCAAGCAGATTGAGTCTCTCATAAGCGAAAAGACCAGGATGATCGCAATAGTATCTCCGAACAATCCCACGGGAAGCGTGTTGAACAGAGCTGACGTTGAGGCTCTGGCAGATATAGCAAAAAAACATGATCTTTTAGTGCTTTCTGATGAGATATACGAAAGACTGACTTACAGCGAAGAAAATCCTCATATAAGTATAGCCTCCCTGCCGGGAATGAAAGAGAGGACCATCTTGCTCAACGGGCTTTCTAAGAGCATGGCGATGACGGGCTGGAGGCTGGGATATATAGCCGCGGATGAGAAATTGATAGATCCCCTTAACAGAATGTGCTTTTATATGACAGCCGGCGCCACATCTTTTGTTCAGGAGGCGGCTGTAACAGCCTTGTCACATGATGAGGGATCTGTTGAGAAGATGAGAAGTGAATTCAAAAAACGCAGAGATTTTCTGTTTTCGTACATAAACAGTACGAAAAATTTCAGTTGCGTCATGCCCGAAGGAGCGTTTTACGTTTTTATGAATATCAAAAGAACCGGCATGTCGTCAGATGAATTTTGCGAATATGCACTTGAAAAACACCAGTTAGCATTTATACCGGGAGACGCGTTCGGAGAATGTGGACAGGGGTACGTAAGGATATCTTACGCCGCGTCTATGGATAAGCTTAGGCAGGCTATGGACAAGCTTGCAAAGATAGACAGAGAAATTTCTGAGGATAGGATATCTGTGCGGAAATAAATATAAAGGCGCCGAGAACTCTTCTCATATTAAAAAACATTACCCTGCGCTCCTTGAATTCGCGCCAAAAAAGCGTTAAAATATATGGCAGTACAAGAGGGAGGCCTTAAGTGGAAAGCGAAAATATGGAACACATGGACAAGACGGAACATGAGGAAGACTGCGGCAAAAACGATGGTTTGAGAGCTGACGAAAGACGGGACATATTAGAAGAACGTCTTGAGGCAGACGCTTGCATAGAATCGACGTCGGAGGAGGATGCAAGGACGGCGGAAGAAGAGGAAGAATATTATCTGGCCTGCGAGAGGAGATGGGTATTTCTCATGCTCATGCTGGTGGCAGGCTTTTACGGAGTATTCACCTTTTTGCTGCGGGGAGGAGTGTTCTGCAATGCGCAGACCGGAAATTTTGTATTTTTGGCCATTGCCATAGGAACCTTTCAATGGAAGCAGGCCGTCTATTATCTGCTGCCTATGAGCGCTTATCTGCTGGGTACGATGGTCTCCGAAATCATACCAAGGCCCGTAAAGCGGACGCACATCATAAGATGGGATACGCTTTTAGTTCTCATAGAAATGATAGCTGTAATAATACTGGGGTGGCTGCCCGAAACTGCGCCCCATCAGATATCGCAGATAACTATCAATTTTATCTGCGCCATGCAGTATAATACTTTCAGGCAGGCGCAGGGCATACCTATGGCTACGACTTTCTGCACCAATCACGTCCGGCAGATAGGTCTTACGATAGTAAAAAAGCTGCGAAAGAAATCCGGCGGCGATGTAAACATAAAGATGTGGACGCATATACGGATGCTTCTCTTCTTCGTCATAGGCGGAGCGGCTTCGGCCGTTCTCTGCGGAATTTTCGAGGGAAAAGCCATATGGTTCACCCTTATTCCCCTCACCATAGTGTTTACGGGACTCCTCTATGCAGACAGAGTTACAGAACATGACAAGATAGAGGAGACGCCAAGGGGACATTAGAAGAATTCACTTGACAATAACAGCTTATTAAATTATGATATAAGTATAAATTGAATATTACAGAAGTGGCATCTCGGAAGTCCTGTCAAAATCAGGCGCTGTGTCTCAGCAACCGTGGTATCAACGAAAGGATCGGCGTTCTTCGCGCAGTCACTGAGGGTTTAAACCTCGGGAAGACATCTAAGTAGGTTTGTAAAGATTAAGTCGGTAGACCTGTCACTTTTTAAGCATAGTCTTCTGAGATAGGACTGCGATAGATCTTTAAACAACCTTTTTTCCGTGTTTGAGATATCATTGTGATATTTACGCAGCAGAGAGAAAGTCTTGGCGAAGTTGCCTCTCTTACATTGGTTGTATTATAGAAAAATCAGCGGACACTCAGAAACGAGTGTCTTTTTTATATATCGGAGGCGGGAGATATGCTCCCCGCAAATGGAGGTATGAGATATGAGACTTGCCTGGCTCAAGAACCCTGATAACGTAGTATATGCAGATATAAATGAATTCGCTGACAATTTCGGCAAAGAGACAGGCATAAGCGGCCTGAGAAAAAAGCTGGATGAGTTTAGGAATAATCCTGAGAAAGATGGAATATACCTGAAAGGAACCAAGCGGACGACTCTCAAGGTCTTCATTCCGGATCTGTATTTCGAAGGTGAAGAAAAGCTGAATATGGGAGACAGCGTGTGGATATTTATGGGAGAATACTACCCATGTTACTGCCTGTACTGGCCGGAAGAAAATTCCGAAGACCAATAGCAGTATACAGCCATTATATGGCAAGATCAAAGTTGACAGCATAGTTTAAAAACTTTTCATCCTTTGCGGGAGCGGGCAAGCGATTGCCCGCTTTCGCTGTGTTAAGATATAAATTGACGCAGGCTTTACCCTGAACCTCTTATCTGCGCAGGCAAAAGTCCTCAATGAAATCTTCGTTCAGATTCGGTCAGGCAGGCATAAAACAATATCTTCCTGATTGTCGATTTATGAAATTGGTGGTATAATATATCGGCTGGAATATATGTTCTTAAAACGGAGGAGGTAAGATCGACAATGAACAATCTTAAAGATATATGTAAAATCGCAGTAGTGCAGGCTTCGCCGGTGATGTTCGACGCCGGAGCATGTACAGACAAGGCTGTGGAGCTGATCGAAAGAGCCTCCCGCAAAGAGAAGGACGGCAGTCATGCAGAACTGATAGTCTTTCCGGAGCTATTCATACCGGGTTACCCTTATGGTATGACTTTCGGCTTTACGGTAGGAAGCCGCAAAGAAGAAGGCAGAAAAGACTGGAAGATATATTACGACAACTCTATAGTAATTCCCGGACCTGAGACGAAGAAGATGGGAGAGGCGGCCCTGGCCGCAGGAGCCTATGTCAGCATAGGAGTTTCAGAAAGAGATGAAAAGACAGCAACTCTTTATAATACGAATTTATTCTTCTCTCCTGAGGGAGAGCTCGTCGCTGTCCACAGGAAGCTTAAGCCTACGGGGGCGGAGAGAGTAGTATGGGGAGACGCCGACAAAGGATATTTTCCTGTGGCAGAAACGCCGTGGGGACCTATGGGCAGTCTGATTTGCTGGGAGAGCTATATGCCTCTGGCAAGAGTAGCCCTGTATCAGAAGGGAATCACCATTTACATATCGCCTAACACCAATGATAACCAGGAGTGGCAGTCCACCATAAGGCATATAGCCATAGAAGGACACTGTTACTTCATAAATTGCGACATGTATTTTACAAGAGATATGTACCCTGACAATATCTGCTGCAGGGATGAAATAGAAAGACTGGACGACATCGTATGCCGGGGAGGAAGCTGTATCGTCGATCCTTACGGCCACTATGTGACTCAACCCGTATGGGACAAAGAAGAGATAATATATGCGGAGCTTGATATGCAGAAAGTTCCCGCAAGCCGGATGGAATTTGACTGCTGCGGCCATTATTCGAGAAACGATGTTCTTTCTCTCAGCATAGATGATAAGTAGGAGGATGTCATGAAGGTTGCTTATATAAACGGAATTATCCTAAACGGATCTGAGGATATGAGGCCGCAAAAGGGAATGATGATCCTCACCGACGGAGAAAAAATTGAATCTGTGGTACCGCAGACGGCAAAAGTCCCCGAGGGCTATCAGCAGGTAGACCTAAACGGCAGATACATAATGCCAGGCTTAATAAATATGCACCTGCATCTTCCGGCCAGCGGCAGACCTAAGAAGAAAGAAGAAGACAACGTTAAAAAAGTCAGACTTTTGACCGGTAATGCGCTTTTCAGGCGAGTTGTCAGATCTATGTGCGAAAGATATGCAAAGACTCAGCTCATGAGCGGGGTGACAACTATAAGGACTATGGGAGGAGTACTTGACGTCGATTCTCAGATCAGAGACAGGATCGATCAGGGAAAGATCACTGGTCCAAGAATATTGGCCGCCGATATGGCAGTATCGGTAGAAGGAGGCCATATGGTTCATTCTCTCGCATATGCCGCCCACAGCGAAGATGAAGCCCGGAGCCTGGTGAGAAAGATTCTCAAGGGCAGGCCTGATGTGATAAAACTTATGATTACAGGAGGCGTACTCGATGCTAAAGCCAAGGGAGAACCGGGAGAACTTAAGATGCCGGCAGAGTATGTAAAGGCTGCGTGTGACGAAGCCCACAGAGCCGGGCTCAAGGTTGCAGCCCACGTTGAAAGCACCGAAGGCGTCAGATGTGCCCTTAAAAACGGCGTCGATACCATAGAGCACGGAGCCGTGCCGGATCAGGAGATAATAGAGCTCTTCAAAGAGAGGGGCGCATGCCAGATAGCTACCATTTCGCCGGCTCTGCCCTTTGCTCTGTTCGACAGGAGTATAAGCGGAGTCAGCGAAGTCGCGCAATACAACGGAAAGATAGTGTTTGACGGTATCATCGAGTGCGCCAGGACGTGTCTTGAAAATGGCATACCGGTCGGACTTGGAACAGATACAGGCTGTCCGTATATAACGCATTACGACATGTGGAGGGAACTGAATTATTATCATAAATACTGCGGTGTTTCCAGAGCTTTCGCGCTTTATACGGCTACTAAGCTCAATGCCCGTCTCGCAGGAATAGGAGATGTGACGGGGTCTATAGAGGAAGGAAAATGCGCCGATTTCGTGGTGACGAGAGAAAACCCTCTCGAAGATCTTCAGGCGCTGAGAAATATAGATATGGTAGTTGCCAGAGGCCATATCATAAGACGTCCTAAAGTGAAGAAGATGCCGGAAGTCGAAAGACAGCTGGATAAGTTTCTGTAGAAGTTTAAAGCATACGGATTAAAATAGACGGAGGCTTTTTGAAGAAAGGACTTTAAATGGAGTTATTCATAGCGTTTGGCATATTCATCGCATCCATGCTTACGGCAGTGATAACCGGATATTCGATGATACTGCCTCTACTGGTGGGGCTGGTAGCTTTTATGGCGGTAGGAAAGATAAGGGGATTTTCCCTCGGAAGCATGGCCGAGATGAGCAAAAAAGGCATCATGGATTCCATCGTAGTCATAAAAGTGATGTTGGTGATAGGGATTCTTACGGCTGTCTGGAGAGTATCGGGGACTATAACCGTGTTCGTATATTATGGCATGAAAGTTATAATGCCGCCGATATTTCTTATAGTGACATTTGCGCTGTGTTGTCTTTTGAGTTACGCCATAGGAACTTCCTTTGGAATAGCCGGCACGGTAGGCGTAATATTCATAGCCCTGGCCCGGAGCGGAGGAGTTGATCCGGTGATTGCCGCAGGGGTGATAATGTCAGGAGTATATTTCGGAGACAGATGTTCTCCCGTGTCCTCCAGCGCCAACATGGTGGCCGGAATAACCGATACGAAGATATACAACAATGTAAAGATAATGTTCAGGACGGCGATGCTGCCGCTGGTGATCGCATTTATGGCATATGCCGTACTATCGGTGACTAATCCCATAAGTCATGTTGACGAGCAGATGATAAGGGACTTTCAAAATGAGTTCAATATCTCTGTATGGGCGTTTGTCCCGGCCGTGATAATGATAGCGTTGCCGCTTTTAAAGGTGGGAGTGATAAAAGCCATGACGGCCAGTATAATAAGCGGCGTTCTGGTGGCCTGCCTTGTTCAGAAGACGGCGGTGATAAAGGTCGCCGAGATATGTATCCTCGGATATGAATCAGAAAGTCAGGGTATAGGAGCCATCTTAAACGGAGGCGGCCTGGTCTCGATGATAGAGATAGTAGTGATACTGATTATCTCAAGTACATATTCGGGCATATTTAATGGTACAGGTATCTTGCTGAGCCTTCAGGATAAGCTTGCCAAGGCGTGTACTAAGATAGGAAGATTCGCAGTCATGGTCTGCATGAGCATAGGCATTTCGGCGATTTTCTGCAATCAGACCATAGGAACTCTCATGTGCTGCGACTTGATGAAGCAGCCTTACATAGACGGAGGAGGAACTTTAGAAGAACTGGCCATAGATATGGAGAATTCAGTAATACTGATAGCTTGTTTCATTCCGTGGTCTATAGGATGCAGCGTTCCGCTTGCTCTTCTGGGCGCGGACTTTACATCGCTTCCGTTTGCGGTATATATGTATGCAGTGCCGATCTGCTACCTTTTTACAAAGAAAAAATGGTTTAAAAATTGATTAGGGGGAAGACATAATTGAAGTTATTTGACAACAAAGTTCAGGAAACCAAATATAAAGTGCTGAGGGAGGTCGCTTATCAGACGTGGAAAGGAAACGACGCGTTTACAGAGTTCAACGAGATAGCAAACAACGTCATTCCTAAAGGCGAGCCGCCTCAGACTTGCTGTATATATAAAGACAGAGCCGTAGTAGCCGAGAGAATAAGGCTGGCTCTTGGAGGAAGCAAAAACAACGATAATATCGTACAGGTGATAGATATAGCTTGCGACGAATGTCCGGAGGCAGGCTATGTGGTGACGGACCTTTGCAGAGGATGTCTTGCTCACAGCTGCGTGGCTTCCTGCAAGAGGAACGCCATAGTTATCGACGAACATCAGCATGCTCATATCGATAAGAGCAAATGTGTGGAATGTGGTAGATGTGCTAAGGCCTGCCAGTACAGCGCCATACATAACTTTCAGAGACCGTGCGAGAGGGCGTGCAAGGTAAATGCCATATCCATGGCGCCCGGCGGAGAAGCCGCTATAGATTATGAGAAGTGCATAAACTGCGGGGCCTGCGTCTACCACTGTCCTTTCGGAGCTACGGTAGACGTCTCCAGCATAGTAAGTGTAATAAGGGAGATAATGGCCGCCGAAGAAAAGGGCGAGGACGAGAAAGTTATAGCTATCGTGGCGCCTTCTATCGCAAGCCAGTTCCTCTACGCGTCTTTGGGACAAGTGATAACCGGAATAAAAGAACTGGGATTTGATGAGGTGCTGGAGGTGGCCGTAGGAGCCGAGATGGTAGCCTACAAAGAAGGCCTTGAGCTGAAGGAAAAGGGATTCCTCACTTCCTCCTGCTGCCCGGCGTTTGTCAAGTATATAGAGACCAAACACCCGACCATGGTGGAGCATATATCTCATAACTTATCACCGATGGCCGAACTTGCAAAGCATGTGAAGAAGCATAAACCTGACTCTAAGATAGTATTTATAGGGCCATGTATCGCAAAGAAAGCGGAAGTCAAAAAAGATACTGTCAGCCAGTATGTCGATTACGCCATAACTTTTGAAGAACTCCAGGCTCTGTTTGACAGTAAAAATATAGAGCTCAAGAAACTGAAATGGACCGACTGGAATCAGGCCTCATATTACGGAAGAATATTCGCTACCACAGGAGGCGTGTCGGCCGCAGTTGAGCAGATGCTCAAAGAACTTAAGGTCAAAGACTTTGAATTCAATCCGATAGTATGCGACGGTATTGATAAATGCCGTACAGCCCTGCTCAGGGCGTCAAAAGGGTTGCTTCCCAATAACTTCATAGAAGGCATGGCCTGCGTGGGAGGATGTATAGGAGGAAGCGGAAATCTGGTTCGCTATGAAGACGCTCCGGAAGAGATGGAAGATCATATAGAGGACGCTGTCTCCATGGAAATGCTTCCTAATGTGAAAAAGAATATAAACATATTTTAGAAGCGAAAAGCTCGGTCTTTAATAAGACCGGGCTTGATTTTTGTCTCTTGAGAGTCGGTTCCGAGAGCAAAGCGAGCGGAACAAACAACCGCCGGCTATGTCGGCGGTCGTGATTTTAGAAGCAAAAACTCAGACTTCTTTTTTGCTTGATACCAGCTGCGATTAGTTTCTCACCTGCGTGCGGAAGAGTTGATGATGGCGATGTCAGTCCATGCAGGGCTTTTTTTCGATTTTCTCTCTGAAAATTCCCGCAAACAGCTTTAAAAACTGTTTTAACGAGAATTAACAGCCAAAAATTCACGCAAACGTTCCTATTTTTGAAAGAACCGGGAATTCTGCGGCAGAGGCATCCGTTCGGCTATGACTTGCCTTATAGGTACTCATCGGGGAGATCGCCTGTTGCCGGATTGTCCAGGAGGTTTCCTTCTTCTGTGAACCTGGAACCGTGGCAGGGGCAGTCCCATGAATGTTCCTGCGGATTCCATGTCAGGGCGCATCCCATGTGAGGACATCGTTTTTCTGCGGGCCTGATAAGGTGGGCCGCAGCATTGAAGCCGTTTACTAAAAGCTGAGGACGAAGAATGGACCTTGATGGAGAAAAGACAGGAGCGTATTGATTGTCTTTACCCATGATCATATCAGTCAGAATACAAGCTGCGGCCATGGAAGATGTCATTCCCCACTTATTGAATCCGGTGGCCACAAACAGATTAGGTGTGTTTTTTGAGTACCTGCCTACGTATGGTATATCATCCAGAGTCATACAATCCTGAGCCGCCCACCGAAATTTCTCCCGGGACTGGGGATAGTATCTTTCGGTTGCTTTTTTTAACTCATCAAAGCCGCCGCCGGCTTTGCCCGTCTTATGACCGCCTCCGCCTATTAGGAGCAAGTCGCCGAAGTTACGGAAAGACAGCCCGTCATCTGACTCTCCGATATACATGCCTTTCACGTCCGGAGCTGATTCCAAGGCGATGACATATGACCTTTGCTGATACATCTTGATGAAATAACTTCCGTGTTTATTGAGAAAAGGAAAGTGTGTGGCTACTATTATATTATCCGCATCTATCTTATGGCCGTTGGCGTGGGCCGTATTGCCTTCTATCTCCGTTATTCTGGTATGCTCAAATATGTTGAGATCTTTGCATATATGGCCTATAAAGCGGAGAGGATCGAATTGAGCCTGCCTGCTGAATTTTATTGAGGCCGATATCTGGAAGGGCAGAGGGAGCCAATCGTCAGGCTCAGCTTTAAAACCTATCTTCTCGAGAGCTGAAAACTCTCTTTCTATCTTGGCGGGCGAGTTGACGGTATATACGAAAGAAGGTTTTTCTTCAAAGCAGCAGTCTATAGGCGGGGCGCCAACTTTTGTACTTCCTTGGCCGCATAATGCCCTGTATTTATTTATGGCCTCTTCATTGGCGTCCAGATACATCTTCGCTTTTTCAGAGCCGAAACGGCGGAGAATTTTATTGTATATAAGGCCATGCTGGGACGTAATCTTAGCGGTAGTGTTTTTAGTTATGCCTGAACATATGCACTCTGACTCTGCCAGGATATAATTTACTCCGGCCTGGTGCAGCATATAAGCGCATAAAATGCCGGCTATACCGCCGCCGATTATGAGCACATCTGTCTTTTTATCTTCTTTCAGACTTTCGAATGAAGGCAGATTTGTATTATGAGACCAAACAGATTCCATGTTTTCACTCTCCCAATCTATTATTATATGTATTGTTTCCACAGCAGCGGATTACTATGCGGAATTGGAACGTTAGAGACCTGTTAAACGCCTTATATTTTAAGATTAGCAGGTGATCCTGTATTTTTAATAATTTTTCTTTGACTTTTGGTAGTTGTTTGTGTATAATATTAATCTGTAGACTGAATATGCGCCATTAGCTCAATTGGATAGAGTCGCGCACTACGAATGCGAAGGTTGGGGGTTCGAGTCCCTCATGGCGCACCAAAAAAGTCCTGTGATTTCAACGATCACAGGATTTTTGTTTTTTGCTGACAAGAATTTTTGATAATATCCATCAACTTTGTTCGATATGTCGTCATCTGTGTGCTGGAATGACCTGATCTATTAGAAATATCTAATATTTCAATACCCGAGCTCAATACCTGATACATTTAGAAAAACTCCTCCGGGGCGTTTTGTAACCGCTTATTATGATACCGCACTGGTACTACAGACTAAGCCTGTTTTTGATTTAGTTAAGAAACAATTTTATTTCTGCTAATCTTATGGACAGAATTGTCCATTTACTTTTTATTATTAATCATGTATCTTAAATTAGAGAGCAAAAGGAGGTGTTTTACATGAAAACTATCGGGCAAAAAATCAAGTCCCTTCGTATTGCGCTTGGTTTAAGCCGAGAACAGTTGAGCGAGATTATTGAAGTTACGCATAAGTCGATTTACCGTTACGAAACAGGGAAATCCTTACCTGATACGACTACCCTGGTAAAATTAGCAACCTATTTTGATGTTTCAACAGACTATCTGCTGGGATTATCCGGTTTAAAAAATCAGAGAAAAGAAGAGTATGGCAAAATTCGTCAATCTGGTAAGTATAACGAAATATATAAACGCTACCTTCAAAGCAGAGAATTACATGATTTTCAAAAAAATGATACATACTTTTGGATCTTTGCAACACGGCAAGATGGGGAAATTATGTACGGCGGTCAGACTGAATGGTGTGGTTGGGCAGATGAAAATAAGACAATTGAGATCAGGAAGCTGAGGCCGGTTATTCCTGAGGCTGCATATAAATGGTGTTGTCAGATTTATTCCAAACCAATGATTATTTCGAGTGAATATGATGCAGTAGTTTTTCGCATTTTTGGAGGACAGGCTATCATCAGCCAGGAAATCTGCGACAAATTTTTTCCGGAATTCGCAGAGTTTCAAGGTTCTAACCCTGAAGATAAGCTTGATCTCCTGAAACCTCCTTTTTAAAGGTGACAGGGCTTTAAAATCTGAACAGTGTGTCATTATGACATGAGAATAGTTCTAACGTCAACGGTCAACTTATATTGCAATTATGGGTAATGATGCTATACTGTATGTAAAACTATGAGGGACTTCAATTCAAAAGAGAGCTTGCTATGAACAGAGAACAGCAGAGAAAATTAAGAGAATTAAAGAAAGCGCTGCCGAAGATGCTGGCTGAGAAGATAAGACTCTATAAATTCAAAAAAAGGGACGAGCGCGTTTGGCATGTGACGGGGGATATGTTTTTAGTATGCACGTTTTTCGTTAATGAAACGGTGGACGGCGGCTGCAAGTGCAGTATGGATGTAGAGGCAAAGCCATTGTGGATAGACGATTTGTTGTGGGACTGTCTTCGCATGGAGGGAAATAAAAAAGAACCTCTCAGTCTGAGAGCAACCGGCGCATTCACGGTAAGCGGCGTCGAGATCCACCAGGAATACGATCCCCTCAAAGAATGGACGCTGGAAGAGCTGGAGAGATACGTGGATAAGTACTTGGAAGAGTTCAGCCGAATCGTTCAGACCGTTACAATAGAAGACTTTTATAACAAAATAAAGTCCTCTGTTTACCATAAAGAGTTACGCGTGTCGCTGACACTTGTTCATGACGGCGAGTATCGAGAAGCTTTAGAGTATCTCAGTGATAAAGACAAGGGCAGATTTTGCAATAAGGGACTTTGGATTCACGACGGAATAAGAGCATATTGCCGGAAAAGATTAGGCGGTTGATACAAAGCCGGCCTTACAGCCCGTACATCTCTTTTAGCATGGCTCTTCCGGTAGAAGTTCTGAAAAATTTATCGTACATCGCGGTTATGCTTTCCTTGCTGAAATTCATCTCATAAGCGTTTACAAGATAGTCGGCTTCTATTAAAATCTGATAATCTATTCCGTCTATGCCATCCGGAGTGTGATGATGGCCGATGAGAAAGGCTATTCTGTCGATAAAATCCCGCGAGCAGCCGAAATCTTTCATAAATTCCCTGACGAGGGCGGGACTCTCTATTTCCTGGTGCTTGCCGTTTACGTCGCCGTATTTTTCGCGGCAGAGCGGACAGGCGATATCGTGTATGACAGCAGCCGTTTCTATGATATCCATAGTTTTCTTATCCACTTTTTCACCTTTTGCAATGATGACAGCAAAGGCATATACCCCCATAAAATGATGTGTATCGGTGGGATTTTTGCCATAATATTGAACCATTCTTTTCGTAAGATTCGCAATTTCCATATTAAAACCTCCATGGCAACAGTTAATTTTCCATTTTTTCCATTATAACACAAAAAGCTTGCGCATTGCTGTCAATATTGAACAATATAATCAAACTTGACAATGCCGTCCCCATCTGTTATGGTAATCTAATCAAGAAAGAAATCTACAAGGGACATACCGAGGAGGACTGTTTTGGACAGCAAAATTCTTTTTAAAAATGAGACTACTTATACGCCGGAAATAGCCATGGAAGCGGGAGACGCATTTTGGAAGATACAACCTGCTTACAGAAAGAGGGCGAAGAGATTTAAGCTGGGAGCGGGAATCCTGGCGGTTACCTTTGCGCTGCTTGCCATTTTAGTGGCCAGAGAAAACGGATTCGGCATAGTTTCCGTAGGAGCCCTTGTCATGGCGGCCATAGCCCTTGTAGGCTTTATAAAGGGAGAACAACTGGTCAAAGGTTCGGCTAAAAATTTACAGGCCATGAATACCAGAGTAAATTACGGGATAAGCGAAAACTTTTTTTTCGTTTTAAACAGAGAATATCTGCGAAAACAAAAAAATGATGGACAGGCTGCCTTAGAGGGTCCCGATCTAAAGAGCCCTGATGAGGAAATCCCTGAACTTCCGCAGGGAGAAGACTTCGCCGAGCCGGAAGAGCCTTCTGATGAAAATGAAGAACCGGAAACAGAAGATGATGAAGAAGAATATTCCGACAACGAATATGCCGACGAATTTCTTTCTCTTGAAGATCTGTTGGTATGCGTAGTGACTGAGAACCTGTACATACTCATATGGGAGAAGCCTTATTACATATTGGACCGACATGGCTTCGAAGATGAAAGAGACGGCGAGTTCAGACAGTTCATCGAAGAAAAAGCGAGAATTATAGAGGCGTAGATACTGGTTGTGTAAAAAACAAGTAATAAAAAAATTATTACTTGTACAAAACGACTTGACAAAACGCCTTTTCAAAAGTATAATTGACACGCAGTTAAAAATTGACTGCGATTTGCGGCTGTGCTGGAATTGGCAGACAGGCAAGCTTGAGGTGCTTGTGTCCGAACGGGTGTACGGGTTCGAGTCCCGTTGGCCGCACCAATAAAAAGAAAAAAGACATCCTTAATCGGGATGTCTTTTTTTATGTATATAACGCATAGGAGTTTATCATAGCAGAGACGTTGACTTATTTGCTCCTCCCGATCTTTTACGGCAGCCGGAATTGACCGGCTCTTTTTTTGTTAAAAGTACTTATTGCGGATAGACGCCCGGAAAAAGAGATAAAATAAAGTCAGCATTTTATTATGGAGGTAAACATGGAAGAAAAGATCATCAGCGAAAGCCTTACAAAGGACTTTAGGCATCATTTGGCGAGAGAGGAACGAAGCGATTCGACCATAGAAAAATATGTAAAGGAAATCTTGAGATTTGCGCAGTGGATGAAAGGACTGCCGGTTACGAAAGAAGCGGTATCTAGGTGGAAGGAATATCTCCTAAAAGAAAAATTTGCTCCGGCGACTGTAAACGTGAGATTGGCCGCCCTCAATTCATTCTTTGATTTCTGCGGCTGGCAAGACTGCAGAGTGAAGAGCCTGAAACTGCAGAAGAAAATGTTTCGCGATTCGTCAAGAGAACTGAGCAGAGAAGAATATGAACGACTTTTGAAAGCAGCCCGCGATACGGGGAAAGACAATCTGATGCTCATCATAGAGACTATCTGTTCGACGGGGATAAGAGTGTCAGAGATAAAGTATATAACGGTGGAGTCTGTAGGAGACGGCAAAGCAGAAATATTTCTTAAGGGAAAAATAAGGACAATACTGATACCGAATAAGTTGTGCCGCAAGTTGAGGAAGTTTGCCAAAAAAAATAAAATAACTTCCGGAGAAATTTTTCTTTCCGAAAGAGGAAGACCAATAGATAGAAGAACCATCTGGGCAGCTATGAAATCCATCTGCCGGGAGGCCGGCGTCGAGTCCAGCAAAGTATTTCCCCATAATCTCAGGCATCTTTTCGCCAGATGCTTTTACAGAACCTGCAGAGATATTTCAAAACTGGCCGACGTGCTGGGACACAGCTGCGTGGAGACGACGAGGATATATCTCATATCTACGGGCGAAGAACACACCAGGACTCTCGAAAAGATGAGGCTGATTCTTTAGACAGAATATTTCTTCTGACTAAAATTTATATTCTGCGGGACAGAATATTTCTTCTGACTAAATTGAGATGATTAAATAGTGTACATATTTGAGATTCGATACAGTATATCACAATATTTAAGAAGAATTCAAGACCTTCTTTTACCTTCAGCCTTACAAATTATGAGAAAATTCGAACATTTTCGCGGATATTGCCATGCAGATGCTCTCCCCGATGGATGAAATAAAAAAAGTGTGTATCAAGAGAGAGGGTGAACAACAGGATCGGAGTAGATTCGAAAGAAACTGACATATTACGACAAACCTTTAAAACATGAGATATAAGCCTAAAAGATCTTTAGGCTTTTTTTGAATTTTATTTTCCATTATTATGTCGTTTTTTCTATTTTTTTGACTAACCATTTCAGGCCTTATTTTCTGGCAAAAGAATATACTTTAGTCAGAAGAAATATTCTGTCTAAAAATACTAAAGAAAAGGAGAAGACGGCATGAAGGCCAGGAAAAAGATTTTGGTTGCAGGCATTATCGCCACTTTGCTGCTGTCCACCATGGGAATAGGCGTATATGCAGGGACTGTGGGGGAAAATGAGACGGTAAACCTTGAGAAACCAGCGGATGAATCGATGCGTCAAGATGGACAATACATCTACGTATCACAAGACGGAGGAGGAGACGGACAAAGCGCTCAGTCGCCGGCAAAACTCAGTTCTGAACTTATAAAATCTCTCAACACCAAGACTAACATCGTAATAACTTCTGATATAGAACTTACGCAAAACATAATAATAGAAAAGGGACAAGACGTCACTCTGCTAAATGACGGCAACGCCAGGACTATAAACATTAAAAACCAGGGAGCGAATAATAATCATGGAGCATTTCAGATAAATAAAGGCGCAAAGCTTACGATAGCCACCAGTCAGTCTGATAGGGACGATCTCCTGATCATTGACGGAAGCGCTGCCGCCTGCGCGTCTTCAATGGCCGTAGAGAATTGCGATTATGGCGATCTGATCACCTGCAGAGGAACGCTGACCTTGAGCGGAGGAACTCTGCAAAACAGTCATTGCACTCAGCCCGGCGGAGGGGCTGTCGTAGTCAGCGGAAACGACGCTGAATTCGATATGACTGGAGGAACTATAAGAGACAATACTTTCAATAATCAATATGGAGGAACCGTAAGGATAGCTTTCGGAGCAAAATTTGAAATGAATGGCGGCGCCATCTGCGAAAATGAGACTAAACTTCCTTCCGGCGGAGCTATCAATAACGCGGCGGTATATGTAGAGGCCGCAGGAAATTCGAGCTTTTATATGAAAGGAGGCCAGATTACGGGAAATTACGGAGACAGCGGAGGTGTGTTCATAGGGGAACCTGCGCCTTCGGACTTCAGTTCTGTGGCCACCATGGAGATGAACGGAGGAAGTATCTCCGGGAACACGGCTGACAAATATGGCGGCGGCATAATGGTATGCGGCCAGGCCAGAGTAACGGTCAACAAAGGAGAAATAAGCGGCAACACAGCTATAATTGGCGGTGGCGTCGCAGTCTACGACCTGTATACCGATAGGGGAATGGGACAAGATTATGATCAGTGGAAGAACTTTTTCCCTGCCGAATTCACTATGAATTACGGAGTTGTAAGCGGCAATAAAGCCGTCTACAGAGCAAGCGAAGGGGACGGAGGATGCGGCGGAGGAATCTACGTAGCCTCTGACAACGTCGTACTGAAAGCAGGAGTTATTGAAAACAATCAGGCAGAACGTCAGGGCGGAGGAATCTATGTAGGCTCTGTGCCTTATACCCTTCATATGTATGACGCTGTCATAACGGAGAATACAGCTGAACTTTTAGGCGGCGGCCTTTGGTTCTGCCCTACGGGAGACGCTACCAATACCGTTACCAACGGCGGCGCTATCTATGGAAACAAAGCCGGGGAAAACGGTGCGGGAGACGATTTTGTATCAGTTCCGCGAGAGGGAAAGGGCCATTACGTCACGCTGGCCGACAGGATGCTTGGCGGCGGAGAAGTAAAATGGTATAAAGATGGAGGCGTATTGGATGGAGCCGCATCGGGAACAAACGTACTCGGTCTGCCGGACGGCTCTGCAAGATATGATAAGGACAACCCCGGAGAACGAATTCAGCACATAAATATGAAAGAAGAAGGATTCGCGCTGAAGGCAGAAGTTACAGAGGCGGGGATCAAGCTGGCGCAGTCTCAGGCAAAGCTTACGGTCACCGGCAACAGTTCTGCCAGAGGAGGAGGCATAGGATCAAATGGGGGAATAGTCATAGGAACTCCCGACGAATGGACTTTAAATATCAAAAAAGTATGGGATGTCGAAGATGAAAAGGATAGCGAGCCTGTAAACATATATTTGAAAATAGGGGAACATCTGTTAGACCACGTCACTTTAAATGAAGGTAATGGCTGGCAGGCGTCATTTACCCAGCTTCCGAACCCCGAAAGCCTGAACAATGTTTCGATAACAGTGGTGGAAGAAAACGGCCAGCATTATCAGGCTTCTTACAGCGACATGCAAATCGACAAAGACAATAAGACGATGTTCATAACGGTGACTAACAAGGCTCCTCTCAAATTGGGGAATCTCAAGGTGACAAAAACCGTGACGGGAGATTTATCAGACAGCCAGGATAGATTCCCTATACAGATAAAGCTGTCTGACGACAGCATTGAAGGAACGTTTGGAGATATGGTCTTCGAAAAGGGCGTGGCGCTCATTGAACTGTCTCATGGGGAGTCTGCCATAGCCGAAGGGCTGCCGGCCGGCATCGAGTATACGGTGACTGAAACCGACACGCAGGGATATAAAGTCACATATAAGAACACCGAAGGTATTATAGTTGAGGATGAAACGGCATTGGCAGAAGTCATAAATGACAAGACCTCCGTGAAAAAGGATGATGAAGACAAGACTCCGGAAGAGCCGGAAGATACAGCGCCTAAAACAGGAGATTCGGGCAACTTGAATTTATATATCGCGATAATGACCGCTACCGCCGTCGGCGCAGCGATGTTTCACAGAAAAGAACGAAAAACGCAGATGAGGTAAAGATGAAAAGAGAGATCATAGAAGGACAAAGCTTTGGAGAATGGGAGGTCATAAGTTATGCGGGATGCCGCGGTAACAAGAAGACCTACTATAACTGCAGATGTCGGGGATGTGGAGAGATATATCAAGTCAGAAAAGATAAGATGAAAAGCGGAGAGAGCACCAGATGTTTTCAGTGCGCAAAAAAAGTCAAGAGACAGACCCATGGTGAGCCTGTGCAAGAGGGCTGACGACCCCTCTGTGATGATCAGTAGAGAAAACTGGCGTGTCAGATTAGACCTGATACGTCAGTTTTTTATTTAAAGTATTGCGTGGAAATCTCTGTGAATGATACAATAAAAGAAAAAGGAGGCGCTTGATGCACATACCCATCCTTATTTCTGATCTGGCAGTCATGCTCATAACGGCAGGACTGATAACCATTCTCTTCAAGAAAATCAAACAACCGCTGGTCCTGGGATATATATTGGCAGGGTTTTTGATAAGTTCGTACTTTCCATTCTTTCCGACGGTAGTCGATACCGACAGTATAACGACATGGAGCGAGATCGGGATCATATTCCTGATGTTTCATTTGGGACTTGAGTTTAATCTGCATAAGCTGGCTCGTGTAGGCAGCACGGCCATAATCACCGCCATAGTTGAGGTCATAGGCATTTTGGCAGTTGGATTTTTAGCCGGCCGCCTGCTGGGATTTGGAGTGATGGACAGCGTGTTCCTGGGAGGAATGCTTTCCATGAGCTCAACGACCATTATAATAAAGGCATTTGATGAACTGCAGCTCAGAGGTAAGAAGTTTACCGAATTGGTATTCGGCACTCTGGTGATAGAAGATATAGTAGGGATTTTTATGATGGTCATCCTCTCTACTATATCGGTAAGTAAAAATGTTACGGGCGGTCAAGTTGCCGGAAGTCTGTCTCTGATGATACTCTATCTCATCATATGGCTGATCTTGGGTATATACTTTCTTCCTACTTTTCTCAACAGAACCATAAAGCTGATGAACGACGAGATGCTTCTCATCGTCTCCCTGGGAGTATGTTTCGGAATGGTCATATTGGCAAATGCTCTGGGATTTTCATCGGCGCTGGGGGCTTTCCTTTCAGGTTCTCTGCTGGCTGGAACAGTTCATGTAGAGAGAATAGAACACTTGACTAAAGGCGTAAAAGACTTGTTCGGAGCAGTATTCTTCTTATCGGTAGGCATGCTGGTAAACCCGCAGACTCTGGTGGAATATGCAGCGCCTATAATCGTGATAACTGCCGTTACTATATTTGGCAAGCTCATATTTTCTTCTCTGGGTATGCTATTGTCAGGCCAGACTCTGGATAACGCTCTCAAATGCGGCTTCTCTCTTGCGCAGATAGGAGAGTTCGCCTTTATCATAGCTTCGCTTGGCATGAGCCTGGGTGTGACGGGAGACTATCTTTATCCTATCGTCGTATCTGTATCGGTCATAACGACTTTTACCACTCCTTTCTGCATAAAGACAGCTCCGAAATTTATCTCTGTCATAGAAAAACATCTGCCTGACAGTTTAGTGGCTAAACTCAATAAGTATACTTCTGAAGATCAGGCCGAAAAAGAGAAGGATAATGACTGGTATTTGTACATAAAGAAATATTTCAGGAGAGTGGTGGTCTTCGGAGGTCTGATGCTGGCCATAGCGATATTCGGTATCCATGTGGCGGAACCGGCTCTCTCGGGATATATGAGCAAGACGGCCGCAGATACTCTCACATGTGTCTTGATATATGTGTTTATGGCGCCTTTTGTAGGCCCTATGATGAACCTGCACAACAATTTGTTTACATCCTTATGGTTAAAGAGAAAATCTTTCAGGCTTCCGCTGATAGTCCTCAATCTGATTAAAGTGGCTATCGCCGTATCCATAGCGATGATTCCTCTGGCAGTCCTCTTCAACGTCAAAGCCATATGGCTGTTTTTCATAATCGTAGGTATAATGGTCATTCTGGGAAGATCCGACGGCATGACGGGTTGGTATCTTCAGCTGGAGACCAGGTTTTTGAGAAACTTCAACGAAAGAATAATAAAAAGAGAAGAAGCTCTGGGGATGAAAGAGACCTGGCTTGACGACAAGCTGCATATAATATCTTTCTTTGCGCCGAAGGAAGGAGAGTTTCTGAAAACTCCTCTGGGCGAATTGGACTGGGGATACAGATATAACGTATATGTGGTCAAGATACAGCGGGGGACTCATACTTACATACTGCCAAAAGAAAACGTCTCTATCCAGGCAGGCGATAAAGTCTATGTAGTAGGCGAGGAGATGGCCATAATGAATTTCTATAAGATAATAGACTCCGAACCTTGCAAGAGGATGAGAACCGTCAGACAGTTCATGGACAGCGGATATCCCGACGTGGATAAAGCTCTGGCCATATGCGCCGTGAAAATAACGGGACAGGAGGATTTCGCAGGCAAGAGCATAAAGAACGGAAATGTGAGAAGCCACTGGAATTGTATGATCCTGGGGCTTCAGAGAAAAGGTCTGACCGTAATAATGCCTAACGCCAGTATGATAATTTCAAAAGGGGACATAATGTGGGTAATGGGATCAAATAATAATGTAGGAAGATTGGCTTCTGAGTACGATGAATATTCGGAGGAATAAAAAAATAAATAAAATTTAAAAAAACTATTGACAATTGAGCGTATATTCAACTATAATAAGAACAGTTGAAGAAACGCTCAATTATTTTTAAATATTTTGGAGGTATAAAATGAAAAAGACTTATTTATTAAACGGACTGGACTGTGCTCACTGCGCAACCAAGATAGAAAAGGGAGTCGCAGATATCGACGGAGTTACCAATGCTTCTGTAAGCTTCCTCACTACAAAGCTTACCTTTGAAGCTCAAGACGATAAGATAGACGAGATCGTCAAGAAGGCGAAAAAAGTAATAAAAAAAGTAGAACCTGACGTAGAGATCAAGGAACTGTAGAAACTGCAAGAGGGGATAGGGAGGCAGAATATGAAAAAACGTATAACGAGAATAGCTATAGGCGCAGCAATATATATAGCCGCCTTATTGCTGCCTGACAGTCCGCAGGGGCTCAAGCTGGGAGCTTTCATCGCAGCTTATGCAGTCATAGGATACAGAGTGGTCTGGAACGCTTTGCGGGGTATATTAAGGGGACAGATGCTGGATGAAAATTTTCTCATGTCCATAGCCTCAATCGGGGCCTTCTTTGTAGGAGAATACCCGGAAGCCGTGGCGGTAATGCTGTTTTATCAGGTGGGAGAAACATTTGAAGATTACGCCGTAGGCAAATCGCGCAGATCCATAACTCAGCTCATGGATATAAGACCCGACAGCGCAAATCTTAAAACGCCTGAAGGCATAAAAGAAGTAGATCCTAACGAAGTCAAGCCGGGGGATATAATAATAGTCAGGCCCGGAGAAAAAGTTCCTCTCGACGGCAAGATCATAGAAGGGGTGTCGTCGCTGAACACAGCTGCGCTGACAGGGGAATCTCTGCCTAAAGATGTAGGCCGGGGGGATGAGATCCTCAGCGGATGCGTCAATATGAGAGGAGTGCTCACGGTAGAAGTAACTAAGCATTTCGGGGAATCCACCGTGAGCAAGATACTGGATCTGGTGGAAAACGCCGCCAACAAGAAATCCAAGACTGAAAGCTTTATAAGCAGGTTCGCCGTAGTATATACGCCGCTTGTAGTAGGAGCAGCAGTTCTGCTGGCAGTTCTTCCGCCTCTTCTTATAGAAGGAGCTCTCTGGAACGATTGGATATACAGAGCCTTAAACTTCCTCGTAGTATCCTGCCCATGCGCCCTGGTCATATCGGTGCCCCTGAGCTTTTTCGGAGGCATAGGCGGCGCTTCGAAGGCAGGCGTGCTGGTCAAGGGAAGCAACTACTTGGAAGCCATGTCTCAAGTACAATGGGTAGTTATGGATAAGACGGGAACTCTTACGGAAGGAGTTTTCCACGTAGAAGATATCTTTCCTGAAGAGGGTTTCAGCGAGAAAGAACTCATCGAATATGCAGCTATGGCCGAAAATTATTCTAACCACCCTATATCCCAGTCTCTGAAAGAGGCTTATGGCAAGGCTATAGACGAAAGTCTCATAAGCGGCGTGGAAGAGTTGGCCGGAAAAGGTGTGACAGCGGAGGTCAAGGGACATAAAGTGGCCGCCGGAAACAAAAAGCTGATGGCTGATAAGACCGATTTTGAAGGTCAGCTAAAGGAACACAGCGGAGGAACACAGGTCTACGTGGCAGTAGACGGAAAGTATGCCGGTTGTATTTTGCTGGCCGATAAGATAAAAGAAGACGCATACAAAGCAGTTGCGGCGCTTAAACGTGAAGGTATACAGACAGTCATGCTGACAGGGGACAGCAGAGAAGTAGGGGAAGCTGTGGCGGAGCGCCTGGGTATCGACAAAGTTCACGCCGGCCTGATGCCTGCCGATAAAGTCAGAATAGTAGAGGACATACTCCATACTAAACCGGAAAAGAAAAAAGTAGCTTTCGTAGGAGACGGAATAAACGATGCGCCTGTATTGGCCAGAGTAGACGTAGGTATCGCCATGGGGGCCCTCGGATCCGACGCAGCTATCGAGGCTGCCGACATGGTCATCATGGAGGATCAGCCTTCCAAGATATCCAGCATGATTCACCTGTCTAAAAAGACTATGAGAATAGTGTATGAGAACATCGTCTTCGCTCTGGGCATAAAGGCCGCAGTTTTAGCACTCAGCGCCCTCGGCATCGTGGGTCTGTGGGCGGCAGTCTTCGCAGATGTTGGAGTTTCAATGCTTGCAGTGCTCAACGCTCTTCGCTGCCTCAGCTCGAAAGTTGAGTAAAAATTAACGAAAAAGTTCATCGAAACGTCATAAAAACCCTCTTGACTAAGAGGGTTTTTGCTACTATAATAAGTTTCATGTCAAACAGTTTGATGTATGACAAATGTTAAACAAAGGTGAGGAAATGAAAAATAGCGATATCGGCAAACAGCTTGCTACTTTAAACCATGCCATAAAGAAAAATGTGGAGGGACAGATGCAGGGAGATCTGATGAAGATTTCTATGGCCAACGGCTATATTTTGTCCTTTCTTCATGAAAACAGAAACAGAGACGTCTTTCAGAAGGATTTTGAGGATGCATTCGGCATAACCAGATCCACCGCTTCAAAAGTATGTTCGCTGATGGAGACAAAAGGACTCATACACAGACAGCCGGTGAGCGATGACGCCAGGCTCAAAAAAATCACTCTGACAGACAGAGGAGAGGCCATGCGCCGTGAAATGATAGAAGGTAGAAAATGTATGGAGGCACAGCTGACTGCCGGGTTCAGCAGCGAAGAGCTTCAAAACCTGCGGGATTATCTGCGGCGTATGAAAGAGAATATGAAGAGATAGAATAGAAAAGGGGGAGTGTATAAGTATGATCAAAAAATTAGCTTCGCAGATAAAGGAGTATAAAAAGACGGCCGCCGTTACGCCTGTCCTTGTACTTCTGGAAGTCGTTATGGAAATATTGATCCCGCTCATAATGGCTGAACTCATAGATAATGGTATAGACGGCGGCTCTATGCCTCAGATAATAAAGTACGGGATAATGTTAATCGTTGCTGCGGTTTTAGCTTTGATTTTCGGTATAGCTGCAGGAAGAACGGCTTCCGTAGCCTCCGCAGGATTTGCTAAGAACCTCAGAGGCGCCATGTACGATCATGTGCAGGAGTTTTCTTTTGCCAACATAGATAAATTTTCCACGGCCAGCATAGTGACGAGGCTTACTACTGACGTCACCAACGTTCAGATGGCCTTTCAGATGTGCATAAGAATAGCCGCCAGAGCGCCTGGAATGTTGATATTTGCGTTGATAGCCTCTTTCGGAATAGACGCCCAGCTGTCTCTGGTATTCCTCGGAGTGCTGCCTATACTTGGAATAGGCCTGTATATCTTGATTAGAGCCGTTTATCCAATATTCAACAGAGTCTTCAAGACGTATGACAAACTTAACAATGTCGTTCAGGAGAATCTCTACGGAATAAGAGTAGTCAAATCCTATAACCGCCAGGACCACGAAGTCGAGAAGTTCAAGAAGACTTCCGGAAAGATATATCAGGATTTCTCAAAAGCTGAAAAGATAATGGCGTTCAACATGCCGCTCATGCAGTTCTGCATGTATCTGAGCATGATCCTAATATCCTGGTTCGGAGCCAGAGCCATAGTGGCCAGCGGAAACGATGCGGCTATAGGCCTCTCCACAGGAGAGCTGATCAGTCTGATAACTTACATCATGCAGATACTTATGAGCCTTCTGATGATCTCCATGATATTCGTCATGCTGACCATGGCCAGAGCCTCGGGAGATCGTATTGCTGAACTTCTGGATGAAGAGAGCAATCTCCACGATCCCGAAAATCCTGTCTATGATGTGAAAGACGGATCTATAGATTTTGACAACGTGCATTTCAGCTATGGAAAATCCAAAAACAAAGAAGTATTAAACGATATAAATCTCCACATCGAGAGCGGTCAGACCGTCGGCATCATAGGGGCTACAGGCTCGGCCAAATCCAGTCTGGTACAGCTTATTCCAAGGCTCTATGACGTCACATCAGGTACCCTTAAGGTGGGAGGAACAGATGTTAAGGACTATCACATCGAGAGCCTGAGAAATCAGGTATCTATGGTGCTTCAGAAAAATACTTTGTTTTCAGGTACTATAGCCGAGAACCTCAGATGGGGAAACGAAAACGCTACAGACGAAGAACTGCGCCATGCGTGCAAGCTGGCCTGCGCCGATGAATTTATCGATAAATTTGAGGATGGTTATGAGACATATATAGAGCAGGGAGGAAGCAACGTCTCCGGAGGTCAGAAACAGAGACTGTGTATAGCCAGAGCGCTTTTGAAAAAGCCAAAGATACTCATCCTCGACGATTCTACCAGCGCAGTGGATATGAAGACCGACGCCATGATACGCCAGGCTTTCAGCACCGAGATACCGGACACCACTAAGATCATAATCGCTCAGCGTATCGCATCCGTACAGGACGCAGATCAGATAGTAGTGCTGGATGACGGAAAGATCGCAGATGTGGGCAATCATCAGCAGCTTATGAAAAACAGCGAGATCTACAGAGAGGTCTATGAGTCACAGAACAAAGGAGGTGGTCTCAGTGAGCAGTAGAGAAACTCGTAAGATGCCTATGGGAGGGAACAAGGGCTTTGGGGCCGTTCCCAAGGGACAGAAGTTCAAGCCCGGAACCATCAAAAGGCTGATGTCATATTTGAAAGAATATAAAGTAAGATTGACGGTAGTAGTTATCTGCATACTGATAAGCGCAGGGGCCAGCGTGGCCTCGTCCCTGTTCCTGCAGACACTCATAGATGACTATATAGGACCGCTTCTGCTGGAGGCCTCTCCTGATTTTGGCGGCCTGCTGCAGGCCATATTGGGAATTTCCGTAGTATTTCTTGCCGGTATCCTGGCTTCTCTCTTCTACGCCAGGACTATGGCGGTGATCGCCCAGAGTACTCTGAAGAACATCAGAGATGAGATGTTTACCAAGATGCAGACTCTTCCCATAAGATACTTCGATACCAGAACTCACGGGGATATAATGAGTTACTACACTAACGACGCTGATACGCTGAGGCAGATGATCTCTCAGAGTCTGCCGAATCTGTTCTCGTCGGTAGTATCCATGATAGCGGTGCTCATATCCATGATACATCTGAGCATATGGCTGACGCTGATTGTGTTGGCATTTACAGCGGTTATCCTGATGGTGATAAAGGCCATAGCCGGAAGGAGCGGAAACTTCTTCATGAAACAGCAGAGGAGTATCGCCGACGTAAACGGTTATATAGAAGAGATGGTAAACGGCCAAAAGGTAGTAAAAGTTTTCTGTTATGAGGAAAAAGCCAAAGAGAGATTCAAAGAAAAGAACGAGAACCTTGGAAACACTACCGCTATGGCTAACACCCTGGCCAACATCCTGATGCCTGTGACCGGAGGTCTCGGTTATGTGCTCTACGTGCTGATTGCGGTGGCAGGAGGCGCCATGGGAATCGCAGGTGTAACTAATTTATCTATAGGAGGAGAAGAGTTCCTGACTCTTGGAACTATAGCATCTTTCCTAACGCTGTCAAGAAACTTCGTCAACCCTATAGCGCAGGTATCGCAGCAGCTCAACTCTGTGATAATGGCCATGGCCGGCGCATCGAGAATATTTGAGCTTCTGGACCAGGAGTCTGAAGAAGACAGGGGAACCGTTACCTTAGTCAACGCATGTGAAGACGAGTCGGGACAGCTTAAAGAATGTGAGAAGAGAACGGGAACATGGGCCTGGAAAGACGGCGACAAGCTGATTCCTATGAGAGGAAAGATCAATCTCAAAGAAGTCGATTTCGGATATAATGAAGACGAGCTGGTGCTCCATGATATAACAATATATGCCGAACCGGGACAGAAGGTTGCCCTGGTGGGAGCGACAGGAGCAGGAAAGACCACCATAACCAATCTCATAAACAGGTTCTACGATATTGATGACGGAAAGATACAGTACGACGGCATCAATATAAACAGGATCAGGAAGTACGATCTGCGCCGTTCCCTTGGAGTGGTTCTCCAGGAAGTCAATCTGTTTACCGGAACGGTGATGGATAATATACGTTACGGCAAGCTGGACGCTACGGACGAGGAATGTATCGCCGCCGCTAAACTGGCCAATGCCGACGGTTTCATACGTATGCTTCCCGACGGCTATGATACGGTGCTTTCCGGAGACGGAAGCGGTCTTTCGCAGGGCCAGAGACAGCTCATATCTATAGCCAGAGCAGCAGTTGCAGACCCTCCTGTCATGATACTCGACGAGGCCACGTCTTCTATAGACACCAGGACTGAGTCTATAGTACAGAGAGGTATGGATAATCTGATGCACGGAAGAACAGTATTCGTCATAGCTCACAGACTGTCTACCATTCAAAATGCTGATGTGATAATGGTGATGGATCAGGGACGCATAATAGAAAGAGGAAATCACGAGCATCTCATCGAAGAAAAGGGAAGATACTATCAGTTGTATACCGGCGCTTTCGAACTGGAATAGAAGCGCCTTGCAAAAAGCAGAGACCACCGGGGCCTCTGCTTTTTTATGTAGCGGGTTGGCGTAGCGATAACATACCGGCTTGGAGGAGCTCTGCGTCATATCGTTGAAAACTTCCTGAAACAATATGTATCGCTACATGATGGAGATTCTGAGCACAGGTAACATAAAAATGTGCAAAAAATGTGTATAAAACTATTGATAAGTATGTATTAAATGTGTATAATAATATGAGGAGGACACATTAATGAAGCAGAAAGAGTTGATTAAAAAACTTGAAAGTATCGGATTTGAGTTTTATAGGCATGGCGGAAGCCACGACATATATCGCAGAGGTAAAGACTTCGAAACGATACCAAGACACAAAGAAATCAACGAACAGCTGGCAAGAGCAATCCTGAAAAAGTGGGGCTTATAGCCCACTAAAGGGTGATAATAAATAGGAGGTCAATAGATATGAAAAAGGTTTATCCAGTTATTTTTACAGATGTTAGCACAAATATATTGATAGAGGTTCCGGACTTAAAGATACTCACGGAGGCCAACGAAGAAGGAAAAGAAAAGGCTTCTTTTGCGGAAGCGATTATAATTGCAAGAGACGCAATAGGACTTTCGTGCATTTCGGCAGAAGATGAGGGGAAAGCGATTGCAGAGGCTTCTGCCATAGAGGATATAGACGTTAATAAGGGAACGTTTGCAGCAGAAGGAAAGGGGCTTGTTTCTTTAGTAGACGTTGACTTGGCAGAATATCGCAGAAAAGTGGACAACAAAACAGTAAGAAGAAATGTAACCCTGCCGAATTGGTTAAATCAAGCGGCGGAGGCCGCAAACTTGAATGTCTCAAGGGTGTTGCAAGAGGCTTTAATGGAAAAATTAGATGTGCGTAGATAACATTAAAAGGACGCTTCAGATGGAGCGTCCTTTACAATTCAGAAGAACAGAAGCGGAGTTGGCACATAATTGTTAATTTTTTAATGAATAGAATTGACTTTTTAAGCCGTCGCTGTATAATGATATTGATAGATAGATATTTTAAAAAGATGAAAATGGGTTAAATATGCCGGAGAGGAGATTCCGATGTGGAGCGTTTCATCGCAGATTTAGTTGAAACGATATCCGGCAGCAGAAAATCGGCGCCTATAAACAGAATCGATGTGTCAGATAAGCTTATGTACAGCCTTTGAAAGGAGAGCCTCTATAATGTTAGGATATTATGTAACAACTGCTGTGATGTTTTTTATAATGTCTGTTCTAAAGACATATGATTTAGTTATATATGGAGATACATTTGAGGTGTATAAAGGCGAAAGCAACTATATTTTAACATTGATTACTATCGCTTTGATGTATATCGTGACCGCAGTTTTTACGGTAAAAAGCGTAAAAACTTATAGATTAAATAAATTGAGCAAGAAGAAGTAAGCATACTTTTGCCGAAAGATTGCAGATTTCTACTAATCTGCAATCTTTTTCGATATAGAAGGACGTCAGAATCGTATCAAAACTGACGTCATTTTTAATGTCCAGCGGGCTGAGATCATAGGATACAATAGGAAATAAATACATGCCGGGTTCGATGGTGATTCACCCCGAAAAAAATTTATTGACACACCTGTGTTGAAGATGTTATACTGCCCGTAGTGACAACTTTACTTGTCATAATGTAAAGTAAAATTGGCAAAAATGCTGCGGGGGGGGGTAATACCTTCTCGCTATGGAGAGGAGCAGCGAGAATGCCACTGAAAAACAGATTGAAAGAATATCGCGCAAAGATCGATGCTAACCAATCCGACTTTGGCAGAATGGTGGGAGTCTCAAGGCAGACTATAAGCCAGATAGAGAGAGGCGACTATTCGCCGTCAGTGACGTTGGCTTTAAAGATAGCTAAAGCATGCGGCGCAAATGTAGAAGATATTTTTTCCTATGAGGAGGAAGAACGCGGATGAACAATGATAAAAACAAGAGAGAAAACAGAAAAGCTCTCAGATCATTCATACCGATTTTGCTTCTCATGGCTGTAATAGGAGGAATAATAGGAGCTTTTTCCACTACCGGAACGGCGGCTTTCTGGACCGGATCCGCAAGAGTCATCTTGAGAGAAATAATGTATGTAATATCTCCCATAGGAGTGATAGTGATGACGCTGGCCGGCGCAGTCATAACCATGATATATTACAGAAAGGGAAAAAAGTACTACCAAGAGAGCCTGAGTGCAGGCGACGAAGAAACAGAAGATCTGCTGCTGGCAAACGCCGATACTAATATTGCAAAAGCGCTGATGTATATAAGCGTGTGCGAAATATTGTCCCTCATATTTTTTGCCGCAGTGGCGGCGTATATATCGGATTATATAGAAAAAGACAGCAAGATATATATGATAGCCCTGATCGTATTTATAGCAGGTAACTTTCTGAGGATGAAGCTGCAGCAGATGACGGTAGATTTTCAGAAGATAATGAATCCGGAAAAGCAGGGAAGCGTATACGACCTGCGCTTTCAGAAGAAATGGGAAGAAAGCTGTGATGAACTTGAGAAGTTCACCATATACAGATCGGCCTATAAGGCCTACAGCACGGGGACTAAAGTATGCGTCATAATGTTTACATTGCTGCTTTTGCTCAGCTTTTTCTTTGACTACGGGCCGCTTCCGGCCGCAGCGGTAGGAGTCGTCTGGCTGGTCAACACCATAACTTACTGCAGGGAAGTTATAAGACTTGAAAAGGAAAAAATAAATTTATAGTTTAATAAGAGAGGAATCAAAATGAGCTTAATTGTAAAAAATCTAAAAAAATCTTACGGAGATAAAGTGGTGGTAGACGATCTCAGCTTCCAGATGCAGGGGCCGGGAGTATACGCTCTCTTGGGAACTAACGGAGCGGGTAAGACTACTACCATAAGAATGATGCTCAACATGCTTGCAAGGGACGGCGGAGAAGTGCTGTGGAACGGAGATCCGCTTACCACAGATAACTGCAACGTAGGTTATCTTGCAGAAGAGAGAGGTCTTTATCCTAAATATTCGCTGATGGATCAGCTCATGTACTTTGCGTCATTAAGAGGCGTACCAAAGGCAGAGGCTAAGGAGAGAATCAAGTATTGGGCCCACAGACTGGAAGCAGAAGAATACTTATACCCTAAGGCAGAAAAAGCTCCGGCTTTGGGAGAAGGCAAAAAGACCAGGGCAGTAAAAAAGAAGAAGGCATTTAAGCCTAAGCTGGCAGATCAGCTTTCTAAAGGTAATCAGCAGAAGATTCAATTCATGATAGCTCTTATCTCCGACCCGGAACTGATAATTCTTGACGAGCCCCTGTCGGGACTTGATCCGGTCAACACAGACCTGTTCAAAGGAATCATAAGAGAACAGATCGCAGCGGGAAAATATCTGATAATGTCCAGCCATCAGATGGCTACAGTAGAAGAATTCTGTACAGACATAACCATATTGGACCGTTCTAAGCCTGTTCTGCAGGGTAATCTCAACGAGATAAAAAAGAGCTACGGCAGAGTCAATCTGCACCTTAAGACTGAACAGGAAGTCAGACCTATGATAGAGGCGGCAGGCATTACTGTAGTGACAGAAAAAGAATGCGAATATCAGCTAAAAGTGTCAGGAGACCAGCAAGCCAATAAACTTCTCAGAGACCTGACAGAAAGCAGAGTCACAGTGGTGACTTTCGACTTGAGGGAACCGTCTCTTCACGAGATATTCGTAGAAAAAGTAGGTGAAGTACATGAATAAGAGAGGAGCCTTTCAAGGGCTGAACAAGGTTTACAAGTTCACCCTTTATCAGCTGTATAAGAATAAAGCGAATCTCGCGACCTTCGGTATATTTATCGCCGTAGCGCTGTTTGCCATACCGGTCATGTCCTTTTTCATGGGAAGCGGCAGTACGGAAAGCGCCAGTTTTTATACTCAAGTGATGACCATGGACGAATTCATGGGGCGCGACGTTGTGGACGCCGACTCGAGATATTCTATACAATACGTATATTCCATATTGGTGATGATAGTATGTATATTTGCGGTAACTTATATCGTAAGAGCAATACTGGAAGAAAAATCTTCAAAGTTAGTTGAGACTCTGCTGGTGAGTATAAAATCAGAAGACATGATACTGGGAAAAATTCTGGCAGTTATAACTTTTATATTTTCCATGGTTATTTCTATAATAGCCGCGTTTGTACTGTCATATTTCGTCACAGGTATGTTCAGAGATACGTCTTTTGTAGGCGACAAACTGGCGGACATGGGTATAACTTCGGACATACTCAATATCGGTCCCGACGTAATAGCGATAGCGCTTGTTTCGGCGCTGCTGGCCTGCGTCACCCTATCTCTGATCGCCGCCCTGAGCGGAGCTGGATGCTCCAGCATGGAGGATATGGAGTCGGCCAATATGACATCCACTATGGTAATCCTGGTCTGCTATATGGCTACAGTGATCGCAGCGCCTTTTGGAAGCGGCCCGGCTCTGTTCATGTCGCTGTGTCCGTTTATTTCGGCCTTTGCGGCGCCGGCGTATTATATAACAGGAGACATCGGCATCGGAATAGTGATAGCCTCGTGGCTGATACAGATTATATGTGTATTTTTAATATACAAAGCCTCCGGAAAGATATATGACCGGCTGATAATGTATAAGGGAAGCAGAATGAAGATGACCAGGATATTAAGTATGGCCATGCGCAGAAAGGAGGGAAAATAAATGAAAAATCAGTTGAGAGGATTTTCCAAAGTTTTTTCCTTTACCTTTAAAGAACATGTCAAGAGCAAGGGGTATAAGAACAGTACTATCTTGATAGCGCTGCTGTGCCTTCTCTTGCCTGCGGCTATAATGACGGGACTTGAGATGACCTCCGGCGATGAGCCGCAGACAGAACAGACCCAGGTACAACAGCAGGAAGCTCCTTTGGATCTTTCTCAGGTGAAGAATATTTGTCTGGTGGATATGAGCGAGGATAAGAAGGCAGATATGACGGAACTGCCTGTCCTGCTTGAGCAGGCAGGTATAGACGCCCAGATCAAAGACTACGGCAGTGACTTTGACAGCGCAGCCGGAGATTGTGACGGCAGCGCAGATACTCTTATGATAGTTACTCAGCAAAAGGGAAGCGAGTATACTATGAACATAGTGCTTCCGGACGGCAGCAGCCTTGCGGAAGAGACTGCTCAGGGATTTGACAGTCTGCTGATGGCTTATGCTGATAGTCTGAGCGTCGCTTCGGGAGGACAGCCGCAGTATTACGACGACGCAGAACAGGACAATGTCGATCCTATGGAGTCTTTTAAACAAATAGTGATAATAATATTTACGTTCCTGAATCTGATGGTGCTGTATTTCTTTGTTCTGGCATACGGACAGGGAGTGGCCAACAGCGTAGTCACAGAAAAGAGCTCAAAGCTCATGGAAAGTATGCTTGTGGCGGTAAAGCCTGCGGCCATAATCCTGGGCAAACTGCTGGCCATAACGCTCACCGGTATCATACAGCTGTTCAGCTGGATCTTTGGTCTGGCCATCAGTTTCTTTATAGGATCTAAGATCGTTCTCTCCATAAATCCCGACACAGACATGATGATAATACAGGGATTCAAAATGCTGGGGAACATGGCTGAAGGGATATTGAGTCCTGCAAACTGCATCATGGCGCTTCTAATGATCATGACGGGAATGCTTCTGTACTGCGCTCTGGCCGGCGCCGGCGGAGCAATGGCCAGCAAGGCGGAAGACCTGTCTTCGGCCAACGCAATATTTTCTCTGGTGCTGGTGGCAAGTTTCCTCGTCAGCATATATGCAGGAGGCGTCATGGAAGGAGATATGACAGACTCCATACTCGACTGGATACCGTTCACGTCTGTCATGATCACTCCTGCAAAGGTGCTCATGGGAGCGATTCCTCTGTGGAAGACTCTCTCGTGCTTTGCCATCACAGTAGTCACAGCAGTACTGGTGACTTTAATAGCAGGAAAGATATACAAATCTCTGGTGCTTTATAAAGGAGAGCCTTTAAAACTGAACAAGCTCATAAAGATGATGAGAGGTTGATTATGAACGAGACGTTAAAAACTATTCTTACCAGAAGAAGCGTCAGGAGCTTTCAGAGCAGAAAGATAGAGCGTCCTGATCTTGAACTCATCCTGAAAGCGGCGACTTATGCCCCGTCAGGTATGAACCGTCAGACGTGGCAGTTTACCGCCGTCACTGACAGGGACGAGATCCGAAAACTTGCGAAGCTCATAGAGGTAGAGATGGACAGAGAAGGATATGATTTTTACGATCCGGCTGTGCTGATAATACCTTCCAACGAAAGAGACAGCAGATGGGGACCTGAAGACAATGCCTGCGCTCTTGAAAATATTTTTCTCGCCGCGTGGTCTTTGGGGATAGGCTCCGTATGGACCAATCAGGTCCGCGAAGTATGCGACCGGCCGGAAGTCAGGGACTTGCTGAAAAAATGGGGGATACCGGACAGTCATGTGGTTTACGGGACTGCCGCTCTGGGCTATCCGACTGAAAGCGGCCTTAAAGAAGTAGAAAAAAGGGGTGTTATAAGAATAATATAAATAAAGAGGCCGCATTTATATGCGGCCTTTTCACTTTGTCAGCGCCTTGGAGAAGGCGGGTGGTTATGATTTTGAAGTACAATTCTCGCAGCTGCAATCTGCTCCGTGACTCTTGTGCTCTATATGGATAAAAGCTATATCTATTATATCTACTACGTGCTGGTCGTCCAGACTGTAATAGATATTCTTCCCGTTACGGCGGGATTTTACAAGGCCTTCATCTTTCAATATCTTCAGTTGGTGAGAAACGGCGGATTTAGTCATCTGTACATTTTCCGCAATATCGTCTACGCAGACTTCGTCATGAGCTATGGTGCATAGGATTTTCATTCTCGTTTCGTTGCCCACTACTCTGAAAAAAGATGCGGCTCTCGTGATGAGTTCAGGTGCAAGTCGTTTCATCTCTGGCTTCCTCTTTCATAGTAAAGTTTCATTTCTGCGTCCGGCACCATGCTTCCTCCCGTAGCCCACAGTATATGAGAAGCGTTCTTCATCTTATCGGCAAGACCGAAAGCCTCTATATATTCAGAAGATGCAGCGGCCAGCGAAGGTCCCGTAAAAGAAGCGCAGGCAGACGGCTCTATATATATCTTTTCCTTGTCCGCAAGCTGAGATAGGAAAGGGTAGAGTCTGCTGTCGTCTATGGTATAGCAGCAATCCAAGAGGGTATTCATTATATTGCTTACGAGCATGGAAGGCCGGCCTACGGCCAGACCGTCTGCGTCCGTGATACCGTCAAGACCTATGTCCTTGACAGATATACCGTCGCCCAGGCCCGTTATCAGTCCGAGGGTCATACATGGAGCATGAGTAGGTTCGGCGAAAAGTATGTGGACGTTATCTTTGAAGATCTCCTTGAGGCCAAAAGCTACTCCGCCGGGAGCCCCTCCTACTCCGCATGGAAGGTAGACAAGCAGTGGATGATCCTCATCCACAGTTATACCTGCCTCCGTGAGCTGAGGAACAAGCCTCTTGGCGGCGACAGAGTATCCCAAGAACAGATCCTGTGATCCTTCGTCGTCGACAAAGTGGCACATAGGATCTGAAGCGGCTTCCTTGCGGCCTTCTGCCACAGCTTTCTGATAATCGTCGGGGTATTCTATCACGACAGCGCCCTTTGAACGCAGAAGATCTTTTTTCCACTGCCGGGCGTCGGCAGACATATGGACCGTTACGTTAAAACCCAGCTTAGCGCTTATTATTCCTATGGAAAGCCCTAAGTTGCCTGTTGAACCTACGGCCACCGAATATTGACTGAATAATTTTTTGAATTCGTCTCCTGTAAGCTTAGAGTAGTCGTCCTCCAAAGATAAAAGACCGCTTTTTACGGCTATCGACTCGGCCAGCTTGAGGACTTCATATATACCGCCTCTGGCCTTTATAGACCCCGATATGGGAAGATGACTGTCGCATTTAAGAAAAAGCTTTCCGCCAAACTCGCCCAGCGATTTCTCCAGAGACTCCTTCATCTTGGGTATCGGAATCAGCTTGGATTCTATTATTCCTCCCGTCTTGGCTGTTTCGGGAAAAGCGGAGGCGATATAAGGAGCAAATCGCAAGAGGCGAGCCTCAGCGTCGTCTATATCATCCATGCTAAAAGGCAGATCTGCCTCTTTTCCGCTCTGTGGATTTATCCAGAAAATTTCTTCATAATTTGCCATGCGCCCGATAACAGGCTTTGAAACCATCATCTTTTTAATATCCATAGTTTACCTCCGAATCAAAATCTGTCGCTGTAATTGAGCATCCTGCTCAGACGGCCTGAAGCAGGCTTTTGAGCTTTTTGTCCCGATCCGCCCGGCCCGCCGGAGCCCTTGTCCGACATGAAGTCGTCATATCTGTATATCTTGCCAAATACGCTTCCCTCGCCGGTTTCCAGGATACCGAAAGTGCCGCCTGAGCCGTCTCTGGGTCTTTGCAGGCTTCCCGGATTCATCAGATACATATCTTCGGCCAACACATAGGAGCTGCGGTGAGTATGTCCGAAAATTGCACCGATGCAGCCTGCTTCTTCAGCTTTGTAACACAGCCTTTGCAGATCGTGACCGACATTTTCCATGTGGCCGTGAGTCACGAAAAAATCGCCGGCTTCAGTTTCAAGGATGACATAACTCTCTCCGGAGAAGTCGCCGTCGCAGTTGCCGCGGACAGCGGTCACCGGTACGCCGGCTCTCATTCTTATGGCCGAAGCGTCCTCATAATAATCGCCGCAGTGAACTATCATCTGCACGGGATTTTCTCTTTTTAATTTTTCAAATACGTCCCAGAATCTGGTGAGATTTTTGTGGGTATCGCTGACGACAAGAATTCTCATAAAATAATCCTTTCTATTCTTTTAGTATAACATAGAAATCGGAAATATTGTATGTTAAAATAAAAGAAGTTAAGGAGGTGTCCCGATGCAGACAGACTTTCACACAGAGACGGTGGTTTCCATAAAGAAGAAGTTAGTTATGATAAAAAACAGGATGCCATTTTCTGCAGATATGAAGAGATATTTTGCGGATATAGAAAGACGGGAATGGATACTTCGAAACATGAGGATCGACGGAAGCCCGCTGACTGACGGCCAGATAGAGGCTGTAGCAGAGGGAGACATATGCCTGAACGTTCCCATATCTGAACATGTGAGAGCCGAGAGAATAACTTCGCTTCTTGCGAAGCTGTGGGAATTTGCGGAGATGAAGAGGAGCCTGGACCTTAACCTCATAGATGAAATGCACCGCTTTCTTATCAAAGATTCTTCGAGATATCTGTTCAGAAAGAGAAACGTGATGATACAGGAACTCGACTACACGCCGCCCCTGCCTGCGGAGATTCCCCAGGAGATGGAAAAGCTGGCGGCCGAACTCATAAAAGCTGCACAAGTAAAGGCCGTTTCCCATGACCTTTTTAGATATGCGGCGTTTATACATAATAAAATAGTGGAAATATATCCTTATGGGGAAGATGACAAACTTCTGGCCAGGTGCGCTACAGCATACTATATTATGACAAAAGATCTTCCAGCGGTAGCTCTTTCCCTCAGCGAACAGAAATACAACAGTATGATATCAGATCACATAAAGAGGGGAGATCTGTCTGATATGGCTGAAGCCTGGCAGAGCGAAGTCCTCAAAAGACTGCAGCTGATGGTTCAGCTTACGCGATATTGAAAAGACGGGTGTCGAAGCAAATGCCGGGCGTCTCTTCGGGCAGCAAGGCGAGGGCAAGCTTGTCTGAAGCTGTATTCAGATTTAAAAAACAGGAGCAGGAGAGAGAAATCATGCAACAACAGAAGAGAAAAATTCGCAGCAGATATGTCAAGCTGGGCCTTACAATATTTCTGGCCGGCGCAGGACTTTTGCTGTGCTATTATCTGCTTTATAATACTGCTGATGTAAAAGGAGTCTTCAGCAAGATAAACGGCATACTTACTCCCTTCTATCTGGGTATAATCATGGCCTATCTGCTGTGCCCCATATACAACGGCACCTTGAGAATAGTGTACAGGCGCAGCCGGGGAAGACTCGGAAGCTATACCAAAGACTACCGTCTTGCAAGAGTAATAGCCACCATCGTCTCTTTTGCGGTGCTGATGGTGGTGCTGATAGGGTTCTTTATGCTGGTTATTCCCGAACTGACGAGAAGCATCGTAGGGCTTGTCAGTGATGTTCCCATCTATGTGGAGAACGCCATAAACTGGATAGAGAAGACGGCAGTAGAAAATCCGGATCTTGCCAATCTCTTGGAGGGCCGACTCGAGAGCGCCTCGCAGTCTTTCCTCGAATGGGGACAGAATAATGTGCTTCCGGGAGCTGAGGCCATATTGACTAAAGTTTCTATGGGCATATTGGGAACCTTCGGAGTGATGATAGATTTTCTCGTATCCCTCATAATATGCATATATGTGCTCAACAGCAAAGAGATATTTCTGGCTCAGGCAAAGAAATTTATCTTAGCTGCTTTTTCTAAGGACAGGGCGGCTAAGATCTTCGAGTTCGGAGAGCTGTGCAACAATACTTTCGGAGGTTTTATCAACGGGAAGATCATAGATTCCATAATCATAGGAATAATATGTTTTATAGCCATGACCGTTTTAGGATTGCCCCTTACGGTTCTGATAAGTGTAGTGGTAGGAATAACCAACGTGATTCCTTTCTTCGGTCCGTTCATAGGAGCGATACCGTCCATAATACTTCTCTTGTTCATAGACCCTTGGGCGGCGGTGAAATTTGCTGTCATGATACTGGTGCTTCAGCAGCTTGACGGAAATGTGATCGGACCTAAGATTCTCGGAAAGACCACTAAGCTGGCCAGCTTCTGGGTGATGTTTGCCATAATCGTGGGAGGCGGACTGTTCGGATTTGCAGGCATGATACTGGGAGTCCCTACTATGGCTATATTATACATATACATTTCAAGGATAGTTAATAACAGGCTGGCAGGCAAAGACCTGAGCAACAAGACGCAGGTATATGAGAATTTTGAGAAATATAAGATAGATAAGGAGGACATCTTTGGAAAAGATTCGTGCGGACCTATTACAAAAATTGAAGAGAGAAATGGAGAGGGCTGATATCACATTCGCAGAAAACGTTCCCATGAGCAGATATACGTCTTTTAAGGCAGGAGGAAACGCAGCTGTCTTAGCGGAAGTGTGCGATACGGACAGACTCAGGGCTCTCCTTGCTTTAACGTTTCAGGAAGGAGTTCCCCATATTCTGCTGGGCAACGGTTCCAACACGCTGTTTTCGGATGCAGGGTTCGGCGGGGCGGTTATCTGCCTGACGGGGTTAAACTCCCGCTTTTCCATGCAGGCCCAGCCGGATGGCAGCACCAAGGTGCTGGCCCCGGCTGGCATGATGCTTTCCGCTCTTTGCAATACCGCCCAGAAGGAAAGCCTGGCCGGGCTGGAATTTGC